>Ga0209164_1000617_pt1 | contig 72192 bp, 61 predicted proteins | sample MTBNYHSulfiMetaG_FD_187458 | JGI IMG/M metagenome (GOLD analysis project Ga0209164, IMG submission 187458) | Enrichment culture microbial communities from rom New York Harbor, USA that are MTBE-degrading - MTBE-NYH (New York Harbor Sulfidogenic)... | ecosystem: Environmental > Aquatic > Marine >... | reverse complement strand
CGCCCTTGAGGCGCGAGAGGTGCTTGCGCACGTCGTTGATGCGCACGATGTCGAGCCCGGAGGCGAGCAGCAGGCCGTTCGTCGCGACCTTGTCCTCCAGCGTCAGACCCTCGGCCGGGGCGATCGCCAGGGCCGAGCTGCCCCCGGTGACGATGGCGAGCACGAGGTCCTCCGGGCGCGCCTGCGCGGCGAGGGCGAGCAGGCGCTCGCCGCCGCGCAGGCTGTCCGCGTCGGGCACGGGGTGAGCCGCCTCGATGACCTCGATGTGGCGTAACGGCCGGCCCTGACCGTGCTTGACGACCACGGCCCCGGCGCGCAGGCGCGCGCCGAGCACGTCGTCGAGGAGCGCGGCCAGACCGATCGTCGCCTTGCCGGCGCCGAGCACGTAGACGTCACGGCCGGCGAGGTCGTAGACCACGTCGCCGATGTGGAGGAGATGGTCTTGGACGCGCAACAGACGCCGCGCCGCCGCCACCGGATCGACGGCGGCGAGGGCCTGCGCCGCGATCGCCAAGGCGTCGCGGCGCAGGCCCTCCCGTCCGTGCCCGGTCAGCCGTTCCGGGTCCTCGAAGCGCACCACGTCAGGCGTCCGCCGCCGTGGCGCCATCGTTCTCCGGTGCCGCCGTGTCACCGTTCATCGCGGGCGTCGCGACGCCGGGCGACCCCGAGCGGGCCGCCGTCATCGGCGCGCGGCGGAAGTCGCGTCCGGGGTACACCGCGTCGCCGCCCAGCCACTCCTCGATCTCGAGCAGGCGGTTGTATTTCGCGGTACGCTCGCCGCGCACCGGCGAGCCGGTCTTGATCTGTCCCGCGTCGAGGGCGACGACGAGGTCGGCGATGCTCGCGTCCTCGGTCTCGCCGGAGCGCTCGCTCACGCAGACGCCGAAGCCGCCGCCGACCGCGACGCGGGCGGCCGCGAAGGCCTCGCTCAGGGTGCCGATCTGGTTGAACTTCCAGAGCAGGGCGTTGCCGGCGCCCTCTTCGACACCCCGGCGCACGCGCTCGGGGTCGGTGACGAAGAGGTCGTCGCCGACGAGTTGCGTGCCGGGCAGCGCCGCGGTGAGCTCGGCCCAGCCCTCCCAGTCCTCCTCGTGCAGCGGGTCCTCGATGCTGGCGACGCCGTAGTCGCGCACGAGCTCGCGGTAGAGGTCGATCATCTGGGCGGTCGAGAGCCGCTCCCCGCCCACGGCGTAGGTGCGAGTGTCGGGGTCCCAGAGGTGGGTCGCCGCCGCGTCGGTGGCGTAGACGGCGTCGTCCGCGTAGCCCGCGGCGGCCACGCCCTCGCGCACGACGGCGAACGCCTCGCGCACGTCGACGATCGGCGTCGCGAAGTCGCCCTCGTCGCCGGTGTTGGCGGAGAGCTTGCCGTAGCGCGCGACGACGATCTCCTCGAGCGCCATGTGGCACTCGCTCGCCATGCGGATCGCCTCGGCGAAGGACCGCGCTCCGACCGGCATCATGATGAACTCCTGGAAAGCCAGGTCGTTCGACGTCAGACGGCCGCCGCCGACGAGGTTGATGAGCGGCACGGGGAGGACACAGGAGCGGGGGTTCAACGCGCGATGGAGCGGCAGGCCACGGACCGCCGCGGCGCAGTGCGCCGCGGCCAGCGACACGGCGGCGAGGGCGTTGGCTCCGAGGCGGCTCTTGCGCGGGCTGCCGTCGAGCTCACAGAGGAAGGCGTCGAGGCCGGCCTGGTCGGTGACGTCGCGGCCGGCCACGGCTGGACCGATGACGTCGTTGACGTTGGCGACGGCGCCGGTCACGCCGAATCCTCCGTAGGCAGTGCCGCCGTCACGCAGTTCGACGGCCTCGGCGGCGCCGGTGGAGCGGCCCGAGGGCACGGCCGCGCGGCCGTGCGACGCACCGGGTTCGCCGGGGGCGGCGCCGGCCCAGACGTCGACCTGGACGGTGGGGTATCCCCGGCAGTCGAGGACCTGGCGGGCGTGGACGGCGGTGATCGCGGCGGTCATGAGTCTCCTTCGCGACGAGGTCTGCGGGGGCGGCCGGCGGTGCCGCCGGCGGGAGGCGACGAGGTCCGTCCGCAGCGCTCGTGCGCTGCGACGGGACCCGCGGACGAGGGCGCGCACACGGTGAAAAGGGCGCGCTGCGGGCGCGGCAGGAGAAGGGCCGTGGGGCGGGCGCGGCGGCTGAGCCGCCGCGCCCGCCCCACGGCCTCCCCAACCGCCTGGTGGAGCGTGGCCGCGGGGGCGAACCAGAGGCGGCGGAGGTCGGCCTCGGCGATCCCGGGGCAGCAGGCGACGACGTTCGGGCAGCGAGCCAGGAAGCGGGCCAGGAGACAGGAGTGGTCCTTCTCGATGGTGTAGGCGGCGACGGCGCGCGCGTGCGCCTCGTCGGGTCCGCGCGCCCCGTCGAACGGCTCGAGCATCTCGTCGCTCCCGAGGCCGTCACGACAGGCGGCGGCGAGGACGACGACGGTCCGCGGCCCGACGAGCGGCTCGACCGCGATAAGCGCCTTGACGGCCTGGTAGAGGTTGAGGTCGAGAGGCGCACCCGGACCGGTCACGATGAGGTCGGGCTCGCCGGCGACCTCGACCGCGGCGGTGCGGCGCACGAAGGCGACGAGCTTCTCGTGCGCCGCCTCGGCGTCGCCGGCCGCCACCGCGGTCGGTCGCAGCGTGCGGTCGAGGACGACGTTCACGACGAAATCGAGACGGGCGAAACGGAGAGCGGCGAGCATGTCCTCGTGCACGGGGTTGCCGGCCAGTTCTCCAGGGCGCGCTCGAGCGTGACTCACGCGCTCGGCGGAGTGATTGGCCAGGATCGTCTCGTAGGCGGCGACTCCCGGCAGCAGCGCCTTGCGCCCGCCGGTGAACCCGGCGAACTCGTGCGGCTCGACCACGCCCAGGCCGATGCGGAGATCGGCCGCGGCCACGATCCCGTTCACGCGCACGGGGGTCCCTGCCGGCGTCACCCCGAGCTCCACGCAGTCGCTGCGGCGCGCGTCGTGGGTGACGACTCGGACGCGCCGGAGCAGCTCCTCTCCGAACATCGTGACGAGCTCGTGCCGGCTGGCCGGGCGGTGGGCGCCGCCGCCTACCACGACGGTCACGTCCTTCGGACCGAGCTCGCCGGCGGCGAGCTCGTCGAGCACGGCGGGCAGCAGGGCGCGGTTCGGCACCGCCCGGGTGGCGTCGCTCGTCACCACGACCGCGGACGAGCACCCCCGTGTCAGGTCGCGCAGGCGCGGCACGCCGGACGGCGACGCGAGGGCGCGTCGCGCGGCGGCCGCGATCTCGACGGCGGGAGGGTCCTCGACGGCGCACAGGACGGCGTCGATGCCGTCGAGCGGCGCGCTGCCCACGAGCGCAGCGAACGCGCCGTCGACGTCGCCCGCGGCGATGAGGTCATCTCGTCCCACGTGCACGAGTCTACCGGACGGCCGCCTCCGCGCGCGTTCGCGCAAGACGGCGGCCGTCGCGACGAGGCGTGCCGCCGCGGTGCCTCTCATGGGTGCGGGACCGCCGCGCCGACGGGCTACGTCGTGCGCCGTCGTCGAAGAAGCTCCTTTGCGCGGCGCCCTGCGGGCCGCCGCAGCGGGTTGACGGTCGGTGGCGCGGCCGGTCTACTCTGTCGGCGTATGGACCGGCTCGTCCTCTTCGACATCGACTGCACGCTGATCGACGCGCACGGCGCCGGCGGCCGCGCGATCTTCCGCGCGCTGCAGAGCGTGTACGGCGTCACGGGCGAGCTCGACGGCTACACCTTCCACGGGCGCACGGACCCCGCCATCATCACCGACCTGGCGACGCGCTGGGGGGCCTCGGCCGACGAGGTCGCGGCGCGGTTCGACGAGTGTCTCCAGACCTACCTCGGGATGCTCGTCACCGAGCTCGCCGACGGGCGCGTCGACGTCCTGCCCGGCGTCGGGCGACTTCTCGAGGCCCTGGCTGCCGAGCCTCGCGTCGTGCTCGGCCTGCTGACCGGGAACGTCGACCGCGGGGCGGCGCTGAAGCTCGCCCCGACCGGGCTCGGTCACCTCTTCACGGTGGGCGCCTACGGCTCCGATTCCGGCCTGCGCACGGAGTTGCCGGCGTTCGCCGTGCGGCGTGCGCAGGAGCTCACCGGGCGGCGCTTCGCGGGCAAGCAGGTCGTGGTCATCGGCGACGCCCCGGCCGACATCGAGTGCGGCGCCGCCCTCGGCGTGAGGGCCATCGCCGTCGCCACGGGCAGGCACTCCGCCGAGGAGCTCGCCGGGTACGGCCCCGACCACGTCTTCGAGGACCTGTCGGACTGGCGCCGGGTCCTCGCCGCGATCCTCGCCTGAGACCCCCCGCGCCGGCGCGACTACACCCGGCGACGTCAGCCGGGACGGTCGCCGAAGCGTGTCGGCGACAGAGCGCCGATGTCCAGCGACGGCGTCTCCCCGGCGCAGATCTCGGCGACCAGCCGGCCCGTGACCGGCCCTAGCGAGAGGCCCAGCATGCAGTGTCCGGTGGCGAGAACGACGTTGGCGTGGCGCGGGCTGCGTCCGATGACCGGCAGACCGTCGGGGGTGAGCGGGCGCGGCCCGCGCCACACCTGGCGGACGGGCCCGTCGTCGGGTACGCCGACAATGCGCGCCGCCGCGCGTCGCAGGCTCGCCAGCCGCCTGGGCTGGAAGCGCAGGTCCCACCCCGCGAGCTCGAGGGTGCTGCCGAGACGCAGCGTCTCGTCGAAGGGCGTGAGGACGACGTGCGCCTCGCCGGCGCAGAGGGGCAGGTCCGCCGTGTCGCGAGGCCGCTCGACGTCGATGCTGTAGCCCTTGGCCGGCTCGATGGGGAGGTGCAGGCCGAGCCGGCGTACGAGTGCCGGCGTCCAGGCGCCGGCAGCGACGACCACCTGGTCGGCGGCGAACGCGCCGCGTGTGGTGTGCACGGCACGCACGCGGGCGCCGGCGGGGCCGCTTCCTGCCGTCCGCCGCCCGGCGCCCACCCCGCGCGCCCGGGGGCCGTCGACCTCGAACCCGTAGGCCTCGGCGCCGGTCACGACCCTGGCGCCGTCGCGCTCCGCCCGGGCGGCCATGGCGCGCGTGAAGGCCGCGGGGTCCATGTGGCCGTCGTCGGGCGTGAGCGCGCCGCCGACGACGCTGCCGGGGCGCACCTGCGGCGCGCGCTCGCGGACCTCTGCCGCCGACAGTACGTCGATCCGCACGCCGAGACCGCGGGTCTCGGCGGCCGCCGTCTCGGCGGCGGCGAGCCCCGCGGCGGTCTCGTAGACGAAGAGCCAGCCGTTGCGCCGGTAGCGCCAGGTCGCGGCCCCGTCGCCGGCGGCGGCGAGCTCGTCGTGGAGGTCGGCACTGACCTCGCTGAGCTCGTGGAGGACGGGTGCGTGGGCGCGCGCCACTCCCGCCGCGCACGCCGCGCGGAAGCGCCAGAGCCAGCGCGCCAGCGCGAGGTCGGCGCGGGGCTTGACGTAGAACGGGCTCGACCCGTCGAGCATCCAGCGCAGACCGTCGCCGAGCGCGCCGGGATGCGCCAGCGGCTCGATCTCGCTCGGCACGAGCAGCCCGCAGTTGGCGTACACCGCGCTCGCCGGAGGGCACACCTCGTGCTCGCGCTCGAGCAGGGTCACGGCGGCGCCGCGCGCCGCGAGCGCCTGCGCGACGCAGGCGCCGATCACGCCGCCGCCCACGACCAGCACGTCGCTGTGCCCGGTCATGCGCCCTCCTCCCCGCCGTCGCGGCCGGACTCGCCCGTCGAGGCCTGCGGCCGCTCCCGTGGCGGCGGAAGACCTCGGCGTCGAGCGCTCCTGTCGCCACGGCGCTCACGAAACGCTAACCTGTCGACTATAGGCTCGCGCGGACCACCACCGGGCGTCAAGGAGCTGAGGCATGCCACGCGAGACCGTGCTCGTCGTCGACGACGAAGAGGACATCCTCGAGCTGGTCAAGTACAACCTGGTCAAGGAAGGGTACGCCGTCGTCACGGTGACGACCGGCGAGGACGCCCTGGCCGCGGCGCGGACGAAGCAGCCCGGCGCCGTGGTGCTCGACCTGATGCTGCCCGGTGTCGACGGCCTCGAGGTCTGCCGGCGCATGAAGGGCGACCCGACGCTGGCCCACATCCCCATCGTGATGCTCACCGCCAAGGGCACCGAGGCCGACATCGTCACCGGACTGGAGCTCGGCGCCTCCGACTACGTCACGAAGCCGTTCAGTCCGCGGGTGCTGACGGCGCGCGTCAAGGCCGTCCTGCGGAGGGAGACCGAGGTCGCCGACGACGGCGGCGTCGTACGCGTGGGCGAGCTCGTCATCCACCCGGGCCGCCACGAGGTCCTGGCCGGCGACGTGCCGGTCAACCTCACGGCGACCGAGTTCCGCATCCTCGTCTACCTCGCCCGCCGCCCGGGGTGGGTCTTCACGCGCCAGCAGATCGTCGATGCCGCCCAGGGGGACGACGTCTTCGTCGCCGAGAGGTTCGTGACCGACCGCTCGGTCGACGTCCACATCGTCTCGCTGCGGCGCAAGCTCGGCGCCTGCGGCGCCTCCATCGAGACCGTGCGCGGCGTCGGGTACCGGCTGCGGGACGCCTGACCGTGCGCCACCTCTTCTGGCGCATCTACCTCACGTACCTGGTCGTCGTCGTGCTCTGCACGGCGGGGGTCGGCTTCTTCGCCCTCCGCAGCGTCGGCGACTTCAACCGCGACCAGACGGCGCGCGAGCTGGAGGCCCGCGCCATGCTGGTGCGGGACGAGGTGGCCCCGCTGCTCGAGCGGGGCGACGTCGCCGCCGCGCAGGGGATCGTGCGGCGCCTCGGCGAGGTCTCGGACACGAGGATCACGGTGATCTCGAACGGGCTGCCGGGGACGGCGGCCGGGGTCGTCGTCGCCGAGTCGCAGAAGGAGCCCGCCGAGCTCGAGCGCCACAGCGACCGACCGGAGTTCAAGGTGGCGCAGACAGGCGCGGTCGGCCAGGCGACGCGCCACAGCGCGACCCTCGACACGGACATGATGTACGTGGCCGTGCCTCTCGAGCAGGGCGGGAGCGTGGTCGCCGTGGTTCGGACGGCGATGAGCCTGGACCGCGTCGGCGCGGCCGTCGCCGGCCTCTCCCGCTCGATCGTGCTGACCGCCGTGAGCGTCGCGCTCGTCGCCGCGGTGATCGGCTGGTACGTGTCGCGGCGCATCGCGCTGCCGATGCGCGAGGTGCGCGAGGGGGCGCGGCGTTTCGCCGCCGGCGACTTCGGTCGCAAGCTCGCCGTGCCGGCGACGGAGGAGTTCGCCGGCGTGGCCGAGAGTCTGAACCAGATGGCCGAGGAGCTCGACCAGAGGCTCCGCGACATCACGCGCGAGCGCAACGAGCGCGAGGCGGTGCTCGAGAGCATGGTCGAGGGTGTGCTCGCGGTCGATCCGGACCGGCGCATCCTGACGCTGAACGGGGCCGCCGCGGGACTGCTCGGCGTCGACCCGGCCGAGGTGGAGGGCGCGGCCATCGAGGAGGCGGTGCGCAACCCGGACCTGCAGGCCGTGGTCGCGGCGGCGGTCTCGGGGCACGGGCCGGTCGAGGTCGACCTGACCGTGCACGTCGGCGGCGGCGACCGGTACCTCCAGGCGAACGGCGCCCTGCTCCACGCCCAGAGGGGCGAGGTCGTCGGCGCCGTCGTGGTGCTCAACGACGTCACCCGGCTGCGCCGGCTCGAGGCGGTGCGCCGCGACTTCGTCGCCAACGTCTCACACGAGCTGAAGACGCCGATCACGACCATCAAGGGGTTCGCCGAGACCCTCGTCGACGGCGCCATGGACGATCCGGCCGCGGCGCGCCGCTTCCTGAGGATCGTCTCCGGACAGGCCGACCGCTTGAACTCGATCATCGAAGACCTCCTCGCCCTCTCGACCCTCGAGGAGGGCGACGGCGCCGAGGTCGACCTGCAGGAGACCCAGCTCTGCGACGTCCTCGCGGTGGCCGTCGAGGTCTGCGCCCCGAAGGCGGAGGCCAAGGGCATCACCCTGCTCGTCGACTGCGCGCACGGCCTGCGCGTCGAGGCCAACCCCCCTCTCCTGGAGCAGGCCGTCGTGAACCTGCTCGACAACGCCGTGAAGTACAGCCCGGACGGTACGTCGGTGCGCGTGACGGCGGCGCCTGACGACGGCGAGGTGGTGGTCGCCGTCGCGGACGAGGGCCAGGGCGTGTCGCGCGAGCACCTGCCGCGTCTCTTCGAGCGGTTCTACCGCGTCGACAAGGCGCGCAGTCGTGACCTCGGCGGCACCGGACTCGGGCTCGCCATCGTGAAGCACGTCGCGCAGGTCCACGGCGGCCGCGTCTCCGTCGACAGCGTCGTCGGCCGCGGCAGCACGTTCAGGATCCACCTCCCGCTGCGTCGCGTCGCCGCCTGATCCGGCCACCGGGTCTGGAGGGGGCGCGGGACCGCGATCCGCGCGGTCCTCCCGAACGGCCCCGGCGGGCCTCCCCGCGCCCCCGCCTCCTTCCCCGCGGACGCCGGCGATCGTCTCGCGACGTCTTGCCGCCGGCTGACCGCGCGCTCACACAACGCTAACCGCGCGCCGGTAGCGTGGCCTTCCGGTGCGTGGACCGCGTGGTCGCGCCGGGTCGGAGAACGTGGAGAAAGGAAGGTCAGGATGAGGAAGTCCAGTCGCCGGTGGCACGCTGTCGCGGCCGCCGCACTCGCCGTGCTGCTCGCGGTCGCCGCGCTCGCGCTCGTGGCGTGCGGTGACGACGAGAGCAGCGAGGCGAGCGGGGTCCCCGGCTCGGGGACGGCGGACACGATCGTCGGCGCCGGGGCGAGCTTCCCCTATCCGCTGTACTCGGCGTGGGGGAGTGAGTACAACAGCCTCAACGGCGTCAAGCTCAACTACCAGTCCATCGGCTCCGGCGGCGGCATCTCGGCGATCACCGCCAAGACGGTGGACTTCGGCGCCTCGGACGCGCCGCTCGCGCCCTCCGAGTTGACGGCCGAGGGTCTCATGCAGTGGCCACAGTGCGTGGGCGGAGTCGTGCTCGTCGTGAACCTCGACGGTGTCGAGAACAACGAGCTCAAGCTCACCGCCGATCTCGTCGCCGGGATCTACAACGGCGACATCACGAACTGGAACGACGCCGCGCTCGCCGCCGAGAATGACGGCGTCGAGCTGCCCGACCTCAAGATCAACGTCGTCCACCGCTCCGACAGCTCGGGCACGACGTGGATCTTCACGAACTACCTGAGCGCCGCCGCCGGTGACGTGTGGACGCTCGGCGGCGACAAGGAGATCGCCTGGCCGACCGGCGTCGGCGGCAAGGGCAACGAGGGCGTCTCGGCCAGCGTGCAGCAGCTCAACGGGTCGATCGGCTACGTCGAGTACGCCTACGCGAAGGAGACGGGTCTCGTCACGACGCAACTCAAGAACGCCGACGGCGAGTGGGTCGAGCCCAGCCTCGAGACGTTCGGCGAGGCGGCCGCGCAGGCCGACTGGGCCGGGGCCGAGGAGTTCTACCTCGTGCTCGTGGACCAGCCCGGCCCGTCCACGTGGCCGATCACGGGCGCCTCGTTCATCCTCGTGCAGAGGGAGCAGGAGGACGCCGGGCGCGCGCAGACGATGCTCCAGTTCTTCGACTGGGCCTTCCGCGAGGCCGGCGGCACCGCCGAGGGTCTGGACTACGTGCCGATCCCCTCGAGCGTCTACGAGCTGATCGAGAGCAAGTGGAGCGAGAACCTGATGTCAGGCGGCTCACCGGTCTGGCCGCTCTGAACCCTGTCGGGTAGGGCCGACGCAAGCGAACGGGGGCAGCAACGTGAGCACACTCGACATCGACGTGAGTCCGCAGGCAACTCCGCCGCGCGGCGCCGCCAAGGCGGCGCCGCGCGGCCACCGCCGCCTCGGCGACCCTGTGTTCCGCGTCGTCGCCCTGGTCTGCGGTCTCTCCGTGGCGATCGCCATGTTCACCCTGGCCGGGGTCCTCATCTACAACTCGTGGACGGCGATCAGCGAGCTGGGGCTGACCCTGCTCACCACGGTCGCGTGGTCGCCGAGCTCGGGCAGCTACGGGGCGCTGGCCGCGCTCGCCGGCACGGCGATCACGACCGTCATCGCCATGGTCATCGCCGTGCCGCTCGCCCTGGTCATCGCGTTGCTGCTGACCGAGCTCGTGCCGCCCCGGGCGGCGCGGGTCCTGGGGACGGGCATCGAGATGCTGGCCGCGATCCCCAGCATCATCTTCGGCATGTGGGGCCTCTTCGTCCTCGTCCCGTTCATGCAGGAGAAGGTGGCGCCGCTGGTCACCGAGAGCTGGCTCGGACGGCTGCCTCTGCTGGCACCCGGCCCGACGTTCCAGGGCGGCGGCTTCTCGATGCTCACCGCCGGTCTCGTGCTGGCGGTGATGATCCTGCCGTTCATCACCGCCTTCAGCCGCGACGTGCTCCTGATGGTGCCGCGCGTCACGAAGGAGGCGGGGTACGGCATGGGCTCGACGACCTGGGAGGTGCTGCGCAAGATCAGCCTGCGGTACGGGCTGAGCGGCATCGTCGGGGCGACCTTCATCGGTCTGGGCCGCGCGCTCGGGGAGACGATGGCGGTGGCGTATCTCGCCGGCGGCGCGTTCCTCGAGGTGCCGCGCTCGGTCTTCGACCCCGGCACCACCGTCGCCTCGCTGATCGCGCTCACGTTCAACGAGGCCAGGACGGAGCTCGACGTCAGCGCGCTGATCGCCATGGGCCTCGTGCTCTTCGCCATCACGATGGTCTTCCAGGTGCTGGCGCAGATATGGCTCAAGCGCGCGCGGCGGACGACGGGGGGGCGGGCGTGAGCGCGCCGGCGACGTCGCAGAACGGCGTGGGCGCACCCTCGCCGTCGCGCCTCGCCGCGCTCAGGCCGCGTTCGCATCGCCGCCGCAAGGCGGTCGACGCCGCCATCAGGGGCTTCTCCTGGGTGGCGGCCTGCGCCGGCATCGCCATCATGGTCCTCATCGTCTGGGAGGTCATCCGGCGCGGCATCGGCGCCATCGACTGGGGCTTCTTCACGGAGCTCCCCCCGGTCGTGGGCGAGGAGGGCGGCGGCCTCGGCAACGCCATCCTCGGCACCATCGTGATCACCGCCGTCGCGGCGCTCATCGCCCTGCCGATGGGCTTCTTCGGCGGCGTCTGGCTGGCCGAGTTCGGTCGCAACGGGCGTGTGGCGACGGCGGTCCGGATGGTGGCCAACGTCAACATGGGCATCCCGTCGATCGTGGTCGGCGTCTTCATCTTCGCCGCCCTCGTGCGGCCGCTGCAGCATTACTCCGGCTTCGCCGGCTCGCTGGCCCTGGCCTTCATCATGCTGCCGGTGATGGCGCGCACGACGGAGGACATCCTCAACCTGGTGCCCAACGAGTTGCGCGAGTCCGGCCTCGCCATGGGGGTGCCGCGCTGGCGCGTCACCCTCGGCGTGGTCATCCGCGCCGCGCGCAGCGGCCTGATCACCGGCGCCGTGCTGGCGACGGTGCGCGTCGCCGGGGAGACCGCGCCGCTGCTCTTCACGGCGCTGAGCAGCCCCTACTGGCTCGACGGGCTCTTCGGGCCGGAGGGGTTCTTCGGCGGACCCACCGCCAACCTGACCAAGACCGTGTACGACTTCTCCGGCATGCCCTACGAGCGCATGCAGGAGCTCGCCTGGGGCGGCGCTCTCGTGGTCATCGCCGCCGTGCTCGGGCTGAACGTGCTCATGCGACTCATCTTCCAGCGAGGCAAGGAATGGTAGGGACCACTGTGAGCGAGACACTGCAGCCGGGCGGGGACGTCCTCGTCGCCCCGCCGACCGAGGTCGCGGCCGCACGGTCGGCCGCCATGGACGAGGAGTTCGACAGGCTCGAGAGCGTCATCTCGGTGCGCGGCCTGGACTTCTTCTACGGCAAGGAGCAGGCGCTCTTCAAGAACGACCTCGAGATCAAGAAGAACCGGGTGACGGCGATCATCGGCCCCTCCGGGTGCGGCAAGTCGACGCACATCCGCACCTACAACCGCATCTACGAGCTGTACCGCGACCACAAGGCCACGGGCGAGATCATGGTCGGCGGCAAGAACATCCTGGCGCCCGGCACCGACCTGCTCGACCTGCGCCGGCGCATGGGGATGATCTTCCAGAAGCCGAGCCCGTTCCCGATGACCGTGTACGACAACGTCGCCTACGGGCTGCGGCAGCACTACAAGCTGAGCCGCTCCGAGCTCTCCGACCGCGTCGAGGACGCGCTCAAGAGGTCCGCGTTGTGGGACGAGGTCAAGCACAAGCTCGGCGAGCCCGGCATCGCGCTCTCCGGCGGTCAGCAGCAGCGGCTCTGCATCGCGCGCTGCATCGCCACCGAGCCCGACGTCGTGCTCATGGACGAGCCCGCGTCGGCCATCGACCCCGTGGCGACGGCGAAGATCGAAGAGCTCATGAACGATCTCAAGGCCAAGTACACGATCGTCATCGTCACGCACAACATGCAGCAGGCGGCGCGGGTGAGCGACTACACCGCCTTCTTCTACGAGGGGTTCATCGTCGAGGTCGGTCCGACGACGCAGATCTTCTCCAACCCGCAGCAGAAGCAGACCGAGGACTACATCACCGGCCGCTTCAGCTGAGCCGGGGAGGGCTGCGACCGTGACCACGCACTTCCAGCGCGAGCTCGAGCGCCTCAAGCGCAAGATCCTCGCCCTCGGCGCGCTCGTCGAGGACAACCTGCGGCTCGCCTTCCACGCCATCGAGACGCGCGACGTCGACCAGGCGCAGCGCGTCATCACGACCGACCTCGTGATCGACCAGAACGAGGTCGACGTCGAGGAGGAGTGTCTCAAGCTGCTCGCGCTCTACCAGCCCGTGGCGAGCGACCTGCGCTTCATCGTCGCCGTCGTCAAGATCAACAGCGAGCTCGAGCGGATCGGCGACCTCGCGGCCAACATGGGCGAGCGCGCCGTGCAGCTCGCCGGAGAGTACCCGGTGCCCGTGCCGCACGCCATGGCCGTGCTCAGCGACCGCGTGCGGGCGATCATCGAGAAGGCGCTCGACGCCCTCGTGCGCCAGGACGCCGTCCGCGCGCGCGTCGTGCTCGCCGCCGACGACGAGGTCGACGAGCTCTACGAGCAGCTCCTCGACGAGCTGAAGGAGCGGCTGCGCGACGACCTCGCGCACCTCGACGCGATCGTCCTGCTGTTCAGCGTCGCGCGCTACCTCGAGCGCCTCGCCGACCACGCCACGAACATCGCCGAGGACGTCCTGTACATGGTCGAGGGCGACATCCACCGCCATCAGTTCCCCGACACCCCGGCCGCCCTCTTCGGCGCCGGGGCGGAGCAGGCGTAGCGCACGGCTCCGGCGGTGCGCATCGAGGACCTCCCGTGACCCACGGGGGGCCTGCCCCCGCGACCCGGGCCGTCCCTACCCGGCCCGGGTCGCACCCCCCTGCGGCATGGTCGGGCGCACGGCGTCCGGGCGTCGGCGGAGTACGTCGCGCGCAGGGGCGGCGACCGGGAGCGACCGGGTGGCGGGACGAGCGCCGCCGGCCTCTCAAGCTTCCGTGCGGCGCGCCGATAGCCACTGCAGCATGGCGCTCCGTCGGCACAGCCTCGGTCTTCTCGTCGCGCTCGCCCTGAGCGTGCTCGCGCTCGCCGCCGGTCCGGTCTCGCCGGCCGTCGCGCAGACCTACGATGACGTGCCCGCCGACTACTGGGCGCGTGCCGCCATCGACTGGGTGACGGATCAGGGGCCCGGCGACGACCGCGTCCTCGACGACTACGCGACGCTGTTCAGGCCGGACCGCCTGGTCACCCGCCGCCAGCTGGCGCGGGCGCTGGTCGTGGCCACCGGGCATCAGGACGACGCGGTCGCCGACCCGGTCTTCCTCGCCGACGTGGTGCCCGACGTCGACCCGTACTACTGGGACATCCAGATCGCCATCGAGCTGGGACTGATGGCGCCGACGCTCGACCTCTTCAATCCTCTGGGCACGGTGCCGGCGCACAAGGCCGAGCGGGCCGTGATACGGGCCCTCGCCCTGCTCCATCCGGAGACCGACTGGACGCTGCTCACGACCCTGAGGCCGTCGGTCTGGCGGCCGAACCCCGACTGGAACACACAGGCCCCGGCGCGCCTGCCCTGGATCGTCGCCTCACGTCACCTTTTGCTGCGCTACAACCACCCCTATCCGTCCGGCGAGGTGCGCGAGCGCTCGCCCGGCGAGGCCGTCTCGCGCGCCGAGATCGCCTACATGCTGTGGAAGGGACTGCGGGTGGAGAGCTGGCGCCTCGCCGGGCTCGAGGCCTACGAGGCGATCACCTTCCCGCTCCTGAGCTACCGCCAGCGCCAGGTGACCAAGTTCGCCCTCAAGTACATCGGCTACCCGTACGTGTACGGGGGCGAGTGGCCGACGGCGGACTCCCCCTACGGCTACCAGGCGCACGGCGGGTTCGACTGCTCGGGCTTCGTGTGGTGGGTGCTGAAGGTGCGCTTCGGCTACCCGATCTACGAGAGGACCGCTTCGGAGATGGCCCGCAAGGCCGTGCCGCGCATCACGCGCTCGAGCCTCAAGTGCGGAGACATCATCTTCTTCGGCGACGACGGCACCGCGTCCACGGTGAGCGACATCTACCACGCCGGGATCTACCTGGGCCGCGGCTGGTTCATCCACTCCACGGGTTCGTCCGCGGGCGTCATGCTCGCCTCGTTGAACGCCTCGGCTTACTGGCGCGACCACTTCGCCTGGGGCCGGCGGGTCCTGCGGCCCGCGGAGCTCGTCGTCCTCTGAGCGACCGCGCGGCCGCGCCGCCCAGGGCTCGTCAGCCCAGGCCGGCGTACTGCCGCCGGTAGTACTCGAGCCACTCCCCGGACTTCAGGCGGCGCCACCATCCTTCGTGCTCGAGGTACCAGGCGACCGTGCGCGCGAGGCCGTCGTCGAAGCTCGTGGCCGGCGCCCATCCGAGGTCGCGGAGCTTCGCGCAGTCGATGGAGTAGCGCCGGTCGTGACCAGGACGGTCGGCGACGAAACGCACGAGCCCCGGGTCGGCCCCGACCAGCTCGAGGATGCGCCGCGTCAGTGTCAGGTTGTCGACCTCGTAGCCGCCGCCGATGTTGAAGACCTGTCCGTTCTCGCCGGCGCGCAGGGCGAGGTCGACGCCGGCGCAGTTGTCCTCGACGTAGAGCCAGTCGCGCACGTTGCGGCCGTCGCCGTAGACCGGCAGGGGCGCGCCGTCCGCGGCGTTGGTGATGAAGAGAGGCACGATCTTCTCGGGGTACTGATTGGGCCCGTAGTTGTTCGAGCTCCGGGTGATGACGGCCGGCGTGCCGTAGGTCGTCACGTACGAGAGCACGAGGAGGTCGGCCGCCGCCTTGCTCGCCGAGTAGGGGCTCGACGGGGCGAGCGGCGACTCTTCGGTGAACGACCCCTCCTCGATCGAGCCGTACACCTCGTCGGTCGACACCTGGAGGAAGCGGGCTACGCCCAAGCTGCGTACCGCCTCGAGGAGGGTGTGCGTGCCCAGCACGTCGGTGCGGATGAAGTCCTGGGGGCCGGTGATCGAGCGGTCGACGTGGGTCTCGGCGGCGAAGTTGACGACCGCGTCGGCGCCGGCGAGCGTCGTCCGCACCACGTCGGGGTCGCAGATGTCGCCTCTGACGAAGCGGTAGCGCGGGTCGCCGGCGACGCCCTCGAGGTTCTCGAGATTGCCGGCGTAGGTCAGCTTGTCGAGGACGACGACCTCGTCGCCGGGGTGGCGGCGCAGCACCAAGCGGACGAAGTTGGAGCCGATGAAGCCGGCGCCTCCGGTGACGACGATGCGCACGTGCGGACCTCCTCAGCGGGCGGGAGAGAGCTCTTCGAGCGCGGCGGCGACGCCGTCGGCCCAGTTGGGCAGGCGAGGGATCGGGCGCTCGCTGGCGAGGGCCGAGAACGCCGGCCGCGGCGCCGGCCGGTCGAGCCCGGCCGTCGTGATCGGGACCACGTCGACGTCGAGGCCTGCCTGGGCGACGATCTCGCGGGCGAGCTCGTACCACGAGCAGTAGCCGCCGCCGGCCATGTGGTAGATGCCGGGCCCGACGCCGATCCGCAGGGCCTCGTCGACGGCCTCGGCGAGGTGGCCGGCGAAGGTCGGCGAGCCGACCTGGTCGTCGACGACGCGCAACGGCTCGCCGGCATTCGCCGGCCTGCCCTGGGGCGCGCCCCCGCTCGTGCCGCGTCCTTCTGCCGCCTCGCCGCCGGCGCGCTCAGTTGCGGCCGTGAGGATGGTCTTCACGAAGTTGCGCCCCGTGGCCGAGAAGAGCCAGCTCGTGCGGATCACGATGCCGTGAGCCCACTCGAGGACGACACGCTCGCCCTCGAGCTTGGTGCGCCCGTAGACGTTCAGCGGTCCCGGGGCATCGCTCTCCACGTAGGGCGCGCCCTTCGCGCCGTCGAAGACGTAGTCCGTCGAGAAGTAGACCACGGCGACGTGGGTGCCGCGCACGGCGGCGACGACGTTGCGCGTGCCCTCGACGTTCACGGACCGGGCGGCGGCCGGGTCGGCCTCGGCTCCGTCGACGTCGGTGAACGCGGCCGCGTGCAAAACGACATCGGGGGCGAAACCCCACACGGCGGCGCGCACGGCCGCCGCGTCGCGGATGTCGAGCGCCTCCTCGCGCGAGAGGAAGACGTCGCCCTCGAGTACGCCGGCCAGCGCGGCGGCCAGCTGTCCCCCGGCGCCGGTCACGAACCAGCGCGGCTCGTTCACGGCGCCGTCTCGCTGGGGCCGCGGGCGCCGGCGGGACCCACGGCACCGGCTGCCGGGGCGACGGGCGGTCTCCTCACCGCAGCTTCACGCCCCAGTCGTACCCGATGTCCGGGTCGTCGTGGGGACGCTCCTCCTGGTCGGGCGTCTCGTAGCGGTAGGGCTCGGTCGGAGCGTTGACGATGTACGCCTCCTCGGGGCTCACGCACTTCCAGCCGTGCCAGACCCCGGGCGGGATCCTGACGAGCAGCGGGTTGTGCTCGCCCATGAAGAACTCGTCGGTCTGGCCCCTGGTCGGCGAGCCGTCGCGCCCGTCGTGCAGGGCGAGCTTGATCATCCCCTTGACGCAGACGACGTTGTCGGCCTGGCCGCGGTGGAGGTGCCAGCCCTTGACGACGCCGGGCAGGGTCGTCGTCATGTAGAACTGGCCGAACTTCTCGAAGAGGTCGTCGTCGCAACGCAGGCACTCCATGAGGCGGCCGCGCTCGTCGGGGATCACCTTGAGCTTCTTGGTCATGACGCCGTCGATCATCTCGCCCGTCCTTGGTCCGCGCGGCCGGCGGCCGCCTAGAGGATGCCGATCTGGCTGGAGTCGCCGACCATGAAGCGATAGGCCACCGGCCGCCCGTCGGAGCGGGCGATGACGCAGTCGCGGCCGATGAGGCTGTCGGTCATGCGCGCGCCCAGCCTGCTGATGCGGCTGTCGCCGAGGATAATGGAGTGCTCGACCTCGGCCTCCTCGATGGTGACGCCGTCGCTGATGGCCGTGTACGGCCCGACGAAGGTGTCGCGCAGCGTGCAGCGCTCGCCGATCACGGCGGGGCCGCGCACCGTGCAGCGCTCGAGCACCGAGCCGGCGCCGACGCGCACAGCGCCCTCGATCGTGGTCTGGCGCAACTCGCCCTGCACGTCGGCCTCGAGCGTGCTCAGGATGAGGCGATTGGCCTCGAGCATGTCTTCGAGCTTGCCCGTGTCCTTCCACCAGCCGGTGACGCGGTGCGACTCGACGCGCAGGCCACGGTCGATCATGTGCTGGAGGGCGTCGGTGATCTCGAGCTCGTTGCGCCACGAGGGCCTGATCGCCCTGACGCTCTCGAAGACGGCCGGGGTGAAGAGGTAGACCCCGACGAGGGCGAGGTCGCTCGCCGGCTCCTGCGGCTTCTCGACCAGGCGCCTGACGCGACCCTCGGCGTCGAGCTCGGCGATGCCGTACGAGGACGGATCGGGGACCTGCTGGAGGAGGATGAGCGCGTCGGGGCCGCTCTCGGCGAAGCGCTCGACGAAGCGCGTGACGCCCTCCTTGAGCAGGTTGTCGCCGAGGTACATGACGAAGGGGCTGTCGCCGAGGTAGGGCTCGCTGATCAGCACCGCATGGGCGAGCCCCAGCGGCGCCTCCTGGGGGATGTAGGTGACGCGCAGGCCGAAGCGCGAGCCGTCGCCGACTGCGGCCTCGACCTCGGCGCGCGTCTCGCCGACCACGACGCCCACCTCGTCGATGCCGGCCGCGCGCAGGGCCTCGAGGCCGTAGAAGAGCACGGGCTTGTTGGCCACCGGCACGAGCTGCTTCGCCGAGGTGTGGGTGATGGGGCGAAGCCGGGTGCCGGCCCCGCCGCTGAGGATGAGTCCTTTCACGCCCGGCTCCCTCGGCGTACCCGGGACTAGATCGTCTCGGTGCCGCTCAACTCGTCGTCGCTCTCGGTCGAGAGCAGGTCGAGCACGCGGTCGGGCGCGACGGCCTTGCCGACGAACACGACGTTAGGGCCCGCCCAGAGGGTGATCCGGGCGCCGGTCGGGAGGCCGACGGGGGCGCCGTCGCGGACGATGTTGGTGAGCGTCGAGTGCTCGACGTCGCGCTCGACCTCGCAGCGCTCGATGGCGAACGGCTCGCCGTCGTCGACCTGCAGCCGCGGCTCTCTGCTCGCGTCGATGATCACGGCCGCGAGTATAGCACCCGCGGGCGCTCCTACGGCCGCCCGCGCCGGTCCCTTCACTCCGTCGCCCGGATGGCCCCTCGCTGGTGGTACGCTCATCCTGTCCGCTCTGACGCGGCCATCGGGAAGAGGGAGGAGCAGCGTGAAACGGAGAGTCATGAAGGGGCGCCGGCTCGTCGTCGCCGCGACCGTGCTGGCGGTGCTCGCCGCGGGGCTCGTGTGGGGTCTGGCGGGGGCGCTGGCCGAGTCGGAGAGCCCGCCGCCCGCAGGGGGCACGACGACGCTGAGGCTGGGGTGGACCAACGACCCCGACAACCTCAACCCGTTCATCGGGTACGAGTCGTCGTCCTACGAGATCTGGGCCATCAACTACGACCTGCTCGTCGGCTTCGCCGCCGAGGACCTCACCAACCAGCCCGGCGTGGGGCTCGCCAGCGACTGGGAGACGTCGGAGGACGGTCTGGTCTGGACGTTCACCGTCCCCGAGGGGGTCACCTGGCAGGACGGCGAACCGTTCACCGCCGCCGACGTCGCGTTCACGTTCAACTACATCATCGACAACGAGCTCGGGATGTTCATCGACTACGTGACCTTCATCGAGTCGGTCGAGGCGCCCGACGCCACGCACGTGGTCTTCACCTGCTCGCAGCCGAAGGCCAACATGCTCGGGCTCTGGATCCCGATCCTTCCCGAGCACATCTGGAGCAAGATCGACCCGGCCACGGTCGAGGACAGCTACCAGAACACGCCGCCGATCGTGGGCACGGGCCCCTTCCAGTGCGTCGAGTGGAAGAAGGGCGAGTACGTGCGCATGGAGGCCAACAAGGACTACTGGAAGGGCGCACCCAAGATCGACGAGGTCATCTTCCAGACCTACACCAACCAGGACACGATGGCGCAGGACCTGAAGACGGGTGCCCTGCAGACGGCGTGGAACATCCCGTCGGCGCAGTTCGACCAGCTCGACGCCGATCCGAAGCTCGTCACGATCAACGGCCAGCTGCCGGGCTACGACGAGCTCGGTTTCAACTGCGCCGACAAGAGCGTCTACCCCAAGTCGACCGGGCACCCGGTCCTCACCGACCCGGCCTTCCGCAGCGCGCTGCAGTGGGCGGTCGACAAGGAGAAGATCGCCTCCATCGCCTACAACGGCAACGCACGGCCGGCCGACACGATCGTCCAGAGCGACTTCTACGGCGCCGACGCCGACTACCACTGGGAGCCGCCCGCCGACGACCCCGACACCTACGTGTTCGACCTCGACCGGGCCCGCCAGGAGCTCGACGAGGCCGGCTACACCGACGGTGACGGCAACGGCATCCGCGAGTACGAGGGCGAGGACATCACCTTGCGCCTCTACGCGCGCACCGAGTCGCCGGAGAGCCAGTCCGCGGGCAAGTTCATCGCCGGCTGGTTCGAGGAGATCGGCCTCGACATCGACTACCAGGTCATCGACGACGGTCGTCTCGGCGACCTGCAGTACGCCTACGACGGCGACGAGTACGCCCCCGACTTCGACATGTTCATCTGGGGATGGGGCGGCGACATCGACCCGAACTTCATCCTCTCGATCATGACGACCAACTCGATCGAGGCCTGGAGCGACTGCATGTGGTCGAACGCCGAGTACGACGACCTCTTCCTGCAGCAGCAGACGCAGATCGACCTGCAGGAGCGCATCGCCACGGTGCACCGCATGCAGCAGATCGTCTACGAGGAGTCGCCCTACATCGTCCTCGTGTACCCGCTCGAGCTCGAGGCCTACGACGAGACCGGCTGGCAGGGCTGGGTCCGGTCCTCCGGTGGCAAGGGGCTCGTGTGGTACAACACCCTGCCCGACACGTACCTCGCCGTGCAGCCGGGCTCGGCTGAAGAGGAGGCGGGCGGGGGCTCGAGCACCGCGCTGATCGTCGGCATCGTCGTCGCCGTCGTGGTGATCGGGCTCGTCGTGGTGCTCGTCGTGCGCGGCCGCGGGCGTAAGGCCGAGGAGCTCTGAGACTCGGCGAGCGGACACCGCCGGCGGAGCCGGCAGCGCTGCATCGGAGGAAGGGGCGGGCGCCCGGCGGGCGCCCGCCCCTTCCTCCCTTCGTCCTCGACGACGGACGACGGGGCGCCGGCCCGCGCGCGGGCCGGGGATGCCCGGGCCGAGCCCGGCAGGCGACGCCCGGAGCGAGTCCACGAGATGACGCCCGTCGGGGCGAGGCCACGAGATGACGCCCGGCGGGGCGAGGCCGCGAGATGGAGCTCAGAGGGGCGAGCTCAGGAGGCGAAGCTCAGGTACGGAAGCCAGGAGTCGTGGACGCGGTCCACGTGGAGGTAGACGAAGGCCGAGGGCTCAGGCGGGCGTGGAGCGCTGGGCAACCGCAGGCCGACGTGGTGCGGCAGGCGGTCGCCCTTCTTGCGGTTGCAGGCGGCACACGAGGTGACGACGTTGTCCCAGGTGTCGCCGCCGCCCTTGGAGCGCGGCACCACGTGGTCGAGGGTCAGGTGACGGTCGCTGCCGCAGTACTGGCAGCGGTGGCGGTCGCGGGCGAAGACGGCGCGCCGCGTGAGGCGGGCGCCGTTGCGGCGCGGCACGTGCACGTACGACCGCAGGCGGATGACGTGGGGCAGCGCCAGAGCGGCGCGCTCGGAGTGGTACACGGCCGCGGACGCCTCGACCACTTCGGCCTTCTCCTTGAGCAGGAGCACAAGCGCACGGCGCGCGGAACACACGTTGAGCGGCTCGTAGGTGCTGTTGAGCACGAGCACGTTGCGCATCGCGGCCGATAGTAGCAGATAGCGCGTGGGGGAGCCGCTAAGATGACCGGCATGGACCTGTTCTCGCTGCCCGAGGACCGCCAGACCGCCGAGGCGCCGCTGGCCGCGCGGATGCGGCCGCGCACGCTGGCCGAGTTCGTCGGCCAGGAGCACATCGTCGGCCCGGGCAGCGTGCTCCGCGCCGCCGTCGAGCGCGGGCAGCTGTTCTCGATGCTCTTCTTCGGGCCGCCCGGGAGCGGCAAGACGACGCTCGCCCGCGTGATCGCCGCCGAGACGGGGGCGCGCCTCGTGCAGCTCTCGGCGGTGAGCTCCGGCACGGCCGACGTGCGCGCCGCGATCAAGGGCGCGCGCGAGGCGCGCGCCCTCGACGGCGCCCACACGATCCTCTTCATCGACGAGATCCACCGCTTCAACAAGGCGCAGCAGGACGCCGTCCTGCCGGCGATCGAAGACGGCGTCGTCACGCTCATCGGGGCGACCACCGAGAACCCGTACTTCGAGGTCAACTCGGCGCTCATCTCGCGTTGCCAGCTGTACCGGTTCGAGGCGCTGAGCGCGGCCCAGGTCGAAGGCATCGTCGCGGCCGCGCTCGTCGACGACGAGCGCGGCCTCGGCGGCGGCGCGGTCGCCCTCGAGGAGGGCGGCCTCGCCTTCCTCGCCGAGATCGCGCGCGGTGACGCCCGCGTCGCCCTCAACGCCCTCGAGGCGGCGGCGCGCTCGCGTGGCGCCGCCGCCGGCCGCGTCGGTGACGCCACCGGGACGAGCGCGCCCGTCACGCTCACGGTCGCCGACCTTCGCGACGCCGCGCAGAGGACGCCGGTGACCTACGACCGCGAGGACGCGCACTACGACACGATCTCCGCCTTCATCAAGTCGCTGCGCGGCAGCGACCCGGATGCGGCCCTCTACTACATGGCCTCGATGCTCGCCGGCGGCGAGGACCCCAAGTTCATCGCCCGGCGCATGATCGTCTTCGCGAGCGAAGATGTGGGCAACGCCGACCCGACGGCGCTGCTCGTGGCCGTCGCGGCCTCGCGCGCCGTCGAGTTCGTCGGTCTCCCCGAGTGCCGCATCAACCTGGCGCAGGCGGCCGTCTACCTGTCGCTGGCGCCCAAGAGCAACGCCTCGTACGAGGCGATCGACGCCGCCCTCGCCGACGTGCGCCGCGAGGGCAACGAGCCGCCGCCCGCCCACCTTCGCGACGCGTCGTATCGGGGGGCGAAAGACCTCGGCCACGGCGAGGGCTATCGCTACCCCCACGCCTACGGCGGGTGGGTCGAGCAGCAGTACCTTCCAGAGAAGTTGGCCGGCCGCCGATACTACACACCGAAAGCCGGGACCGAGCTCGACATGGCGGCCGACGCGGAGCGCCGCCGGGGGGCGCGGCGGAGAGCTGGAGACGAAGAGGGGGATGAATGACGACGACCAACCTCGCGATCCTCGCCTTCCTCGGCGCGGCGCTGGTCGGCCTCATCATCGCGTGGTACTGGGCACGCACGTTGAGAGAACGCTACGAGGCCGAGTCACGGGCTCACGGCGCCGCGGTGCGCCTCGAGCTCTCGCCGGGACACGGCGCGAGCCTGCGTGGGCTGACCTCCGAGCCCATCCTGCTCAAGCAGGCGGACGACGGCGTCCGCGTGCAGATCGACGACCGCCCGATGCTTCCGCTCGCCGCCTTCCTCGCCGGCGACGCCTCGTCGGCCCTGCGCGAGGCCGCGGCGCGCAGCGCCCAGCAGTTCGGACAGCGCTGGACGGTCCTGCTCACGGTGCACGCCGACGAGTCGGTGACGGTGCAACGGCTGGCGTAGCGCCCGCGCGCAGGAGAGCCTATGCTCTCACCGTATACAGAATCGTAGACGGGTAAAGTCGGCGGTCGGTTCTACCGAAGAACACTCCGCCGGTCGTGTGCGCCCGCGCGCCGGCTCACGCCCTATGCCGCCAAGGAGGCCACGATGAAACGGCTCTTCAAGTTCCTTCTCGGTCTCGCCGCCGGGGCGACGGTGGCCGCGCTGGTCACGCCAAAGTCGGGGCGGGAGATGCGCGAGCAGCTGCTCGCGGGTGTCTCGAGCCGTCTGCTGCCGTCGGGCCCGGAGCCCCAGACGTTGCTCGAAGAGCCGGCGCCGGTCGCGCCGGCCGCAGAGCCCGAGGCCGGCGAGCCCGCCCCCTGGTTCCGGCCCGAGCCGGAAGCCGTGGTCACCGAGGTTCCCTCTGCAGAAGGAGCCGCCACGCTCGACGCGACCACGGTCGTCGAGCGGCCGGCGGTCGAGGAGCCCGTCGCCGTCGAGGAGCCCGCGGTCGAGGAGCCCGTCGCCGTCGAAGAGCCCGCAGCCGAGGAGCCTGCGGCCGTGGAGCCCGTCGCCGTCGGAGAGCCCCCGGCTGCCCAGGAGGAGCCGTCCGCGGCCGAGGAGCCCGCGTCTGCCGAGCCACCGGCCGAAGAAGCGACCGCGGTCGCCGACGCCGGGGTCCGGGTCTGGCCAGAAGAGCAGGAGACGGTCGCCGCGGAGCCCGAGGAGTCGACGTGGAACGCCGGCGTGGCCGCGGCGGTGGAGACGCCGCTCTACGCGGAGCCCCCGGTCGAGGAGGTCGCCGAGGCGCCGGGACCTGAGGCGGAGGATCTCAAGCCGCGCATCGAGGAGACGCGCGCAGCCGTCGAGAGCGAGATCGCCGAGCCGTTCGCGCCGTCCGAGGAGCCCGTCGCGGAGAGCGAGATCACGCAGCCGTTCGCGCCCGTAGGTCCGCCGCTGGAGGAACAGCCCGCGGAAGCCGCGGCCGACGAGGTCGTGGCGGAGGCCACGGGCGAAGAGACGGCCGCGGCGGAGGCGGCACCCTGGGAGGAGACTGTGGCCGCCGAGCCGGCCCCCGAGGCCGCCGAGCCGGTCGCCGAGGAGCCGGTCTCCTGGCACGAGCCGCCCGTCGCAGCGGAATCCGCGACCGCGACCGCCGTGCCCCCACCGCTGACACCGCCGGGCCCGTCCGCCGAGACAGGCGAGGCGCCGCCCGCGTACGAGCCGCCGCCGGTCTACGAGGCGCCGCCGGTCTACGAGGCTCCCGTTCCCGCTGAGGAGAGCAGCTCTGTCGAGGGAGCGCCGTCCGAAGAGCCTGCCGCACCCGCCTGGCCGACGTACGAGACGCCGGAGGCGGAGCCGGCAGCGGGTGTCTGGGCGCCCGAGGAGCCGGCGGCTCCCGAGGCCGCCGAGCCGGTCGCCGAGGAGCCCGCTGAGATCGCCGAGCAGCCCGCTGAGATCGCCGAGCAGCCCGCTGAGATCGCCGAGGAGCCCGCTGAGGTCGCGGCGGAGCCGCGTGAGATCGCCGCCGAGTCCGTCGCCGACGAGCCGACGGCCGAGGTGCAACGCGTGGCCGAGGCGGAACCGGTGGCCGAGGCGGAGCCGGCGGAGCCTCTGGGTGCGGTGGAATCCCCCGTGGGCGAGGCTCCGCCCTTCGCAGGGTCCGTGACGGGGGCGCCGGTCGCCGAGGAACCTCCGGCGCCTGTCCCAGTCGAGGAGCCACCCGCCGCCGTGCCCGCCGAAGAGCCGGCGGCGCACGCCGAAGCCGCGGAGGGCCACGCCATCGATCAGGCCGAGATGCGTCGCCGCATCGAGGAGACCCGCGCGCGGCTCAAGGCGAAAGCCTTCGACGCGATGATGAGCGGCGAGGCCGCCCTTCTCTCCCGGGACAGTGGCGAGAAGCCGGTCCCGGACGACCGCGTCGAGCTCGACAGCGAGTCCTCGGCCAAGCTCGACGAAGGACTGTCGCCGGACGACTCCTGAGGTCGAGCCCGCGGGAATGACGACGGCGCCGGGGTCGCGAGGGCCCCGGCGCCGTTCTCTTGCGGGCGCGGCCTCGACGACCGCGAGCGCAGCATCCCCGACCGCCGCCCGGCGTGCGTCCGGCTCTTCTCGGGGGCCTCGGCATCCCCGACGCGGTCCGACGGCGGCGTCGGCGCTCGGGGGCCGGCGCCGGCCTGCGGAGTGGGCGACGCGGGTGACGCTCCGCCCGTCCCGAGCCGCCCGGCGCCCCGCGCCATTCCCGGCGTCGCGCCCCGGTTCCCGCGTCGGCGGCGAAGCCGGCGCCCGGCCGACGCCCTCAGGTTCGGCCCGGATCCTGCGGCTCGCCGGCGCGCCGTGCCGGCGCGGTCCCGCGGGCCGTGACGCGGAGGACGTCGGCCTCGTCGGCCGCGGCCTCCTGCCGAGTCGTCGCTTCTCCCGCATCCGTGGTCCGCGGCCCGTCGTCGTCGACCGCCTGGCCGGCCGGTGCGTCGCCCGGCGGAGTGCCCCGGAGACTCGAGGCCACAGCCGCCCGGGGGGCGGCGTGCACGGCGCGGGCGTAGAAGACCGTCGTCGACAGGAACAGGACGCCGAGGACGGCGGCGGGGGCGGGAAGGGCGCGCGTCTCGAGGAGCACGAAGAGATACCACCAGACGTCGGTCCCGAGCCCCGCGCCGACGGCGCAGGAGACCGCGGCCACGACGAGCATGGAGAGCCCGAGCGCTACGGGCAGCACCGAGCGTGTCCAGCCGCCGGGGCGTGCCAGTGGCCAGAGGAGCGCTGCCGGCAGCAGGAGCAACAGCGAGTACGGGTTGAGCAGGGCGAAGCCGGCAGCGACGAGGAGGAGGGCGGTGTGGGCCACGAGCGTCAGCGTGCGCGCGTCTGCCGGCAGGCGGCGGCCGACGCGCCGCTCGACGCCGGCGGCGTACACGGTGACGAGGGCGAAGGCCGCGGCGAGCAGGGCGACGCGCAGGTAGCGCGGCTCGGCGACGAGGTCGGTCTGGGGTGAGAGCACGCCGCCGGGCCCCCCGGGCAGCAGGCCGACGAGGTTCGACAGGTAGACCAGCCCCAGCAGCACCAGCCAGGGCACGGCGGCGAGCGCCGCGCGGACCCAGGCCGGCCGTACGGAGAGACGCGCCCGTCGGCACTGCGCGTAGAGGTCGAGCGTCACCGTCAGAAGGGGCACGAAGAGGGCGAGGAGCAGGAGGGCGAGCGAACGCCCGGGCAGCGTGCGGTGCCGCGTCAGGAAGGTCGTGCCGCCGCTGCGGTCGGGTGGGAGCTTCGCGGCGTCGACGGTCATGACCATGGTCTGGACCGCCGCGCCGACCCTCGCGAGGGTCAGGCCGGAGACGGTGTCGAGGGTGTCGGCGGCCGGCGGCAGCTCGGGGCCGATCGCGGTCAGCGAGACGGCCGGCGTGCCGGCGGCCACGAACGGCGCCTGGAGACCTCCGGCCAGCGGCGCCGCGAGGCGGAGCGCCTGCTCGAACGGTCCCGGCAGCTCGGCCAGGGGGGCGCCGCTCGTCCTCGCCGCCGGGGCGGTGAGGAGCCACAGCCAGGGCGGCGCGAGTCGCGGCGCGTCGCTCCAGCCGTCGACGCGGAGCGCGGTCGCGCCGTCGGGCGCGACCGCGCGCACGGCGATCACGGCGAGCAGGTCGTCGACCTCGTGACGGGCGACGAAGTTGGCCGCGCCGAGCCCTCCACGGGCGTCGCCGTCCGTCCAGAGGAAGAGCAGGCGGTGGCGGTGCGACGTGAGGGAGAACACGCGCGCCAGCTCGAGCAGTGTCGCGACGCCGGTCGCGTTGTCGTTGGCGCCCTGCGTCGCGGAGCGCAGGATGTCGCGGTTGGCGACGAGGGCGATCGTGCCGCGCGCCGTGCCCTCGTCGAAGGCGTACACGTTCTGCAGGCCGACGTCCTGACCGCTGCGCTCGGCCGGGAAGCTCTCGATGCTGGCCTCGAGGCCGATCTCCTCGAGCTCCGCCACGAGCCAGAGCGTGAAGCGCCCGTCCTGCTCGGAGCCGGCGACCCGGTGCGGGAACTCGGTCGCGATCGTGCGGACGTCCTCCATCGCCCGAGCGCCGTCGAACGAGACGGACTCTCGCGACAGCGGCGGTGTCTGCGGGGACTGGAGGGTGAAGAGCGCGACGACCGCGACGACGGCGGCCACGGCGAGGCTGGACCCGTACACCTTCAGGTTGGGCAGCGCGACCTCCTTCGGGCTTGGAGGATGGTATCAGATTGCCCGAGGCCGTCCTCGGGCTAAGATTGGGGGCGTGGGAACGGTACGCAGGATCCTGGTCGTCGAGGACGAGGCGCGCATCGCCGAGGTGGTCCAGCACTACCTCGAGCGGGACGGGCATCAGGTCGTGTGGCGGGCGACGGGCGAGGACGCCCTCGACGACGCCGCCCGCCGCCCGCCCGACCTCGTGGTCCTCGACCTCGGTCTTCCGGGCATCTCCGGCGAGGAGGTCTGCCGGCGCCTGCGCGAGCAGTCCGACGTGCCGATCATCATGCTCACCGCGCGTGACAGCGAGCAGGACCTGCTGCGCGGGCTCGAGGTCGGCGCCGACGACTACCTGACGAAGCCCTTCAGCCCCCGCGAGCTGAGCGCCCGCGTCCGCGCCCTCCTGCGACGCGCGCACAGCGACAAGGCTCCGCAGGCCGACGTGCTCGAGCGCGCCGGCGGGCGGCTGGTCGTCGACAGCGCCCGCCGGCGCGTCACGCTCGACGGGCGCGACGTCGAGCTCACCGAGTCGGAGTTCCGCCTGCTGCAGACGCTGGCCCGCTTCCCGGGGCGGGTGTACAGCCGGTTCGAGCTCATCGAGAAGGTGCAGGGCTACGAGTTCGAGGGCTACGAGCGCACGATCGACGCCCACGTGAAGAACCTGCGCCACAAGCTGGGCGACGACGCCCGCGACCCCTGGCTGATCGAGACCGTGTACGGGCGCGGCTACCGGCTCGCCGAGGACGCCCGATGAGGCGCGGGCTGCGCCTGCGTCTCGCCCTGACCCACGCCGGCGTCGCCGCGCTGGCCGTCGTGGTCGTGGCGCTCATCGTCAACTACACGGGCGAGCGCCGCTTCCAGGAGTACGTCGACGAGGTACGGGCGCAGCGGCAGCAGGCCGTGGTCGACACCCTGACCGAGACGTACCGGGACGGCGGCTGGGACGCGCAGGCGGTCTACGCCGTCCAGCAGATCGCCTCCTTCAACAACGTCGACGTGGCGGTCTACGACGCCGAAGGGGTGCTCCTCTTCACCGTTGAGGGCCGGCGTGCCCAGGGCAGAGGTCACGGCATGATGGGCCAGGGTGGCATGGGGAGCGCCGAGAGCACCTCCACGGGCACGACGGGCGACGTCGAGATGACGTCCTACCCGATCGAGGTCGACGGTCAGACGGTCGGCCGCGCCGACATCTACGCGGCGCGCACCGGTGAGCTCGCGGTCGACGAGTCCTACCGCAGCGCGCTGAACCGCAACCTGTGGATCGCGGCGCTCACCGCCGCCGCCCTCGCGCTCCTTGTCAGCGTGCTCGTCACGCGGCGCATCATCGGGCCCCTCGAAGAGCTGACGGACGCGGCCGAGGAGGTGGCCGCCGGCAACCTCGAGGTCCGCGTGGCGCCGCGCTCGGACGACGAGGTCGGCGCCCTCGCGGCGGCCTTCAACCAGATGGCCGACGCGCTGGCCCGCGACGAGCAGTGGCGGCGCGACATGACCGCCGACCTCGCCCACGAGCTGCGCACGCCGCTGGCCACGATCCAGGCGCGCATCGAGGCGCTCGAGGACGGCGTCCTGCCGGCGACGCCCGAGAACCTGCGCGTCATCGGAGAAGAGGTCGAGCGCCTCGGCCGTCTGCTCGGCGACCTGCGCAGCCTCAACGAGATGGAGGCCGAGGACTTCGAGCTCGAGCTCCAGCGGGTCGACCTGGGCGAGGTGGTCGTCGACGCGCTCACGCGCGCGGAGCCCGCGTACGCGCGCGCCGGCGTCGCCCTGGAGCGCGAGCTGGCGCCGGCGCCCGTGAGCGCCGACCGCGACCGGCTGCTCCAGGTGCTCGGCAACCTGCTCGAGAACGCGCGCAAGTTCACCCCCCGGGAAGGACGTGTGGTGGTGACGGTCGCGCGCGCCGGCGAGCCGCCCGCCGGCGCGGATGCGCTGAGGTCGCGCCGCGGCGGCGGGAGCTGGGCCCGTGTGACCGTGGCCGACAGCGGGCCGGGCATCGCAGCCGCCGATCTGCCGTTCGTCTTCGACCGTTTCTACCGCTCGGCCGACGCGAGGAGCACCGCCGGCGTCGGCCTCGGGCTCGCCATCGCCAAGGGGCTGGTCGAGGCGCACGGCGGCGCGATCGAGGCCGGCACGGCGCCCGAGGGCGGCGCGCTCTTCACCGTCTGGCTGCCGGCGGTGGACTGACCCGAGCGCGAGCGCGGCGGATTACGTAGAATCGGTGCCGCCGCGCACCGCTGCGCGGCGCCGCTCGCGGGCCGGCCGCCCGCGCGAGGACCGGGGAGAACCGCCGCCGATGGACCGCCGCCTCCGCGCCGATGCCGGGGCGGCGTCGTGACCGAGCTCGGCGCCGGCCTCTCTCTGGTGTGGGTCGTGCCGTTCGCCGGCATGGTGCTCTCCCTCGCGGTGCTGCCGCTGGCCGTCCCCCACTGGTTCCACCGCGACCGCAACAAGGCGCTCGTCGCCCTCGCCTGGTCCCTGCCGGTGCTCGTGCTGCTCGAGGTGGTGAGGAGAGAGACCGGTCACCACGCGCTCCTCGAGACGGCGGAGGAGTACGTGGCCTTCGTGGTCCTCCTGGGCAGTCTGTTCACGATCTCCGGTGGGATGTATCTGACGGGCAACCTCCTGGGCACCCCGCGCACCAACGTCGCCTTCCTCGCCGTGGGCGCCGTGCTCGCCAACTTCATCGGCACGACCGGTGCGGCGTGTCTGCTGGTCCGCCCCGTCCTGCGCGCCAACACCGAGCGCCGGTACGTCCGCCACACCGTCATCTTCACCATCATGGTCGTCGCCAACCTGGGCGGGCTGCTCACGCCCCTCGGCGACCCGCCGCTCTTCCTGGGCTTCCTCGGCGGCGTCGACTTCTTCTGGACCCTGCGGCTGCTGCCACAATGGGCGCTCGCCCTCGGCCTGACGCTGGCCGTGTACTACGTCATCGACCGGCGGTTCTACGCCCGCGAGACACCGCTGTCGCGCGTGGAGGACATCGAGGACTACGTCCCGCTCGGCATGGCCGGCAAGGTGAACCTGCTCTTCCTCGCGGGGGTGATCGGCGCCGTGCTGCTCTCGGACCCGCTCCACGAGATCGGCGCCGCGATCGGCTTCCCCTTCGTGCGCGAGGCCATCATGGTGGCCATGGCCGCGTGCTCGCTCCTGGTCGGGTCGCAGATGCCGCGGCGCTGGAACCAGTTCACGTGGGCGCCGATCGTCGAGGTCGCCGTGCTCTTCGCGGGCATCTTCACCACGATGATCCCGGCGCTCGCCATCCTGGAGGCGCGAGGGGAGGAACTGGGGCTGACCCACCCCTGGCAGTACTTCTGGCTGACGGGCACCCTGTCGTCGTTCCTCGACAACGCACCGACGTACCTGACGTTCACGTCGCTGGCGCAGGGCACCCTGGGCGTGCCGGACCTGGCCGGCCTCATGAGCACGACGGCGACGACCGGGGCCGTCGCCGCGCCGGCGGCGTTCCTCGCCGCCATCTCCTGCGGCGCCGTCTTCATGGGCGCGAACTCGTACATCGGCAACGCGCCCAACTTCATGGTCAAGTCCATCGCCGAGCACACCAACGTGCGCATGCCGAGCTTCTTCGGCTACATGGGATACTCGGCGGGGATCCTGCTGCCGATCTTCGCGGTCGTCACGCTCGTGTTCTTCATCTGAGGTCGTGGTCGCGGTGCTGGTCGATCTGAGCCACACGATCGCCGAGGGGATGCCGGCCTACCCGGGCGACCAGCCGGCCGAAGTGCGCAGGGTCGAGGTGGAAGAGCCCTGGCGGATGTTGCGCCTCGGGCTCGGGACGCACACCGGCACCCACATCGACGCCCCCCGTCACTTCGTGCCCGGAGGACGAAGCATCGACGAGTACCCGCTCGAGCGCTTCGTGCTCGACGCCTGGGTGGTCCATCTCGATGCCGAGACCGACGAGGTGATCCAGTGGGCAGCGCTCGCGGCGCGCCTGCCGGCGGTCGTGCTCACCGGGGCGGCGGGGCTCGCCGGCGCAGCGGTCCTCATGCACACCGGTTGGGACCGCCACTGGGGACGACCCGAGGCCGAGCGGCACCCTTGTCTGACGGCCGACGCCGCCCGCCGGCTGGCCGCGACCGGCGTCGGCCTCGTGGGCACCGACGCCTTCAGTCTGGACTCGACGGTCGAGGGCACCGCGCACGCCCACGAGGCGCTGCTCGGCGCCGACGTGCTGATCGTGGAGAACCTGACGCACCTCGAACGTCTCGAGGGCGGGCGCCCGTACCGCTGCGCGTTCGTGCCGCTCCGCATCGCGGGCGGTGACGGCTCGCCCGTGCGCGCCTACGCCTTCGTCTGAGCGCGCGCCCGCGCGGTCGCCTGAGCGTGCGCCCGCGGGCGCCGTCCGCGCGGGCGGTGCCTGGCGCGGGCGCGTGCCCGTCGCCGGCGCCGAAGAGCGAGCAGGGGCGAGGGCGGGCTCCGGGAGCCCGCCCCCGCCCCTCGATCGACCCGCCTGCCCTCCCCTGACGGGAGACCCGCGCGCCTCTCAGCCGACCTGCGGCAGCGCGGCGATCGACTTGGCGATCTCCTCCTCCGGGTGGTCGTAGTCCTGCAGACCGCCGGCGAGGAAGCTGTCGTACGAGGCCAGGTCGAGGTGGCCGTGGCCGGTCAGGTTGAAGAGGATGTTCCGCGGCGCGCCCTCCGCCTTGGCGGCGAGCGCCTCGTCCACCGCGGCGAGGATGGCGTGCGCCGACTCGGGCGCCGGCACGATGCCCTCGGTCTGCACGAACAGCCGCGCCGCGTCGAACACCTTGGTCTGCGGCACCGCGATCGCCTCGATGAGGCCGAGGTCGTAGGCGTGGCTGAGCAGCGGCGCCATACCGTGGTAGCGCAGGCCGCCGGCGTGGATGCCGGCGGGGATGAAGTCGTGCCCCAGGGTGTACATCTTCAGCAGCGGCGTCATCTTGGCCGTGTCGCCGAAGTCGTAGGCGAACGTGCCCTTGGTGAACGACGGCGTGGCCGTGGGCTCCACAGCAAGGAAGCGCGTCGAGTTCTTGCCGGCGAGCTTCTCGCGCATGAAGGGGAAGGCGATGCCGGCGAAGCTCGAGCCGCCGCCCACGCACCCCAGGACGACGTCCGGATAGGCGTCGGCCATCTCCATCTGCTCGATGGCCTCCTCGCCGATCACCGTCTGGTGGAGGAGGACGTGGTTGAGCACGCTGCCCAGCGAGTACTTGGAGCCGGGGTGCGTGACCACGTCCTCGAGGGCCTCGGAGATGGCGATGCCGAGGCTGCCGCCGTTGTCCGGGTCGTCGGCGAGCAGCTTCCGCCCGTACTCGGTGTGCTCGGTCGGGCTGGGGTAGACCTCGGCCCCGTACAGCTGCATGAGCGTGCGCCGGTACGGTTTCTGATGGTAGCTGACCTTCACCATGTAGACCGTGAGGTCTATCCCGAACATGTGGCAGGCCATGGAGAGCGCGCTGCCCCACTGGCCGGCGCCGGTCTCGGTGGCGATGCGCTCGATGCCCTCCTGCTTGTTGTAGTAGGCCTGCGCGACCGCGGTGTTGGACTTGTGCGAGCCGGCGGGGCTGACGCCCTCGTACTTGAAGAAGATCCTCGCCGGTGTGTCGAGCGCCTTCTCGAGGCCCGTGGCGCGTACGAGCGGCGTCGGCCTCCAGATGCGGTAGATCTCGCGCACCTCGTCGGGGATCGGGATGTAGCGCTCCGGCGACATCTCCTGCTCGAGCAGGCCCATCGGGAAGATCGGCGCCAGGTCCTCCGGCCCGGCGGGCTGGCCCGTGGCGGGGTTGAGCGGCGGGGCGGGCGGCTCGGGCAGGTCCGCCATGATGTTGTACCAGGCCTTCGGGATCCTCTCTTCGTCAAGGGCGAACTTCTTCTTCATGACGCACCTCCTTCGACTTGTCGCTTCGCGGCGCCGGGACGTGCCGCACGGGTGTCACGTGACGCTGGTCCGGGATGCGGGCGCACCTGTGCCCGGGTGGGGAGAGGGGTGCCCTGCGGGACGAGGGTGCGAGGAGTCAGGCGCGCGGGGCGCGCCAGAGCCAGCAGCGCCAGCTGCGGGTGGTGCTCGGTGTGGCGCCGGGGCTCGACATCGTGGCGGGGATTGTACCACGCGGTGTCAAGGCACGGGGCACCGGCGTGTCGTCCGTCCTGACGGCGAGCCGACGTGCGCACCGGCGCTCCCCGGGCGCTGAGGGGTGCCCCTCGCGCCTCCCGGGGGACTCAGGCGTCGTCGGCGGCCGGGTCGATCCGGGCCCGCAGGGGGTACGGCGAACCCGGCTGGGCGAAGAGGTAGCCCTGCGCGTAGGGCACGCCGAGCGCGCGCAGGGCGTCGAGCTCGGCGCGGGTCTCGACGCCCTCCGCGATGAGCTCGATGCCGGCGTCGCGGCAGAACTCGCCGAGGGTGCGCACGAGCTTCTGCTTGACGAGCGACCCGTCGACGCCGCGCGTGAGACTGAGATCGAGCTTGATGTAGTCGGGCTCGGTCTCGACGATGGTCTGCAGGCCCGAGTAGCCCGACCCGGCGTCGTCCACCGCGACGCGGAACCCGTGGGCGCGCAGGCGGGCGATGATCTCGCGGCAGTGGTCGAAGTCGTCGATCACCGTCTTCTCCGTGATCTCGAGGACCGTCACCGCGCGCAACGCCTCGGGGAGCTCGGCGACGTACTCGTCGATGGCGACGTGGCTGAGGGTGTGGAAGAGGGCCCCGGGGTCGATGTTGACGAAGCGGAGGAACTCCGCCGGCAGCGTGGCGCTGCTGCGTGTCGCCGTGCGGCGGCAGAGGCGGTCGAGCTCGGTCAGCCGGTCGGCGCCGCGGGCCACGTCGAAGAGCGCGTCGGCCGAGTGGAGGTCGCTGTGCCGCGGGCCGCGGGCGAGGAGCTCATACCCGACGACGACGTAGTCGCCGAGGCGCACGACGGGCTGGTAGACGCAGCTCACCTGCCCGGCGGAGAGGATGTGCTCGAGCTCCCCGCGCAGGCGGTCGCGGGCCTCGGCGCGCTCGCGCTCGATGCGCGTGGTGGCCTCGCTGATGGCCTGGAGGAGCGCGCGCTTGAAGCGCACCTTGGGCGAGCGGGCCAGGCTCGCGTATCCGACGAAGACGTCGATGTTCATGAGCAGCCGGCCCTCGAGCTCGTGCTCGAGGTCGCGCAGCAGCCGGTCCTCGAGCCGCTTCTTGATCGCGACGAGATCGTGCTCCTCGACGGCGGCGTGGTCGCGCGCCGGGGACAGGACGATCAGGAAGGCGTTTCCGAGGCTGGAGACGGAGACGTAGTCGTCACCGCGCAGCAGGGCGCCGCGGGCCGAGAGCAGGCGCTGACCGATGACGCGGAAGACCTCGTCGACGACCTCGAACCCCTGCAGCTGCTCGAGCGCGTACACGCCGTCGAGGGACACGTAGATGATGCCCAGCTGCGGGTGGTCGGCGAGCACGCGCTGCACCTCGACCTGGACGTTGGCGAGGGTCGGCAGGCCCGTGATCTCGTCGTAGTAGACCGCCGCGTCGCGCAGCACGTTGCGCACGGTGTGCAGCAGGTGGTCGACGCGGAAAGGCTTGGTCACGAACCCGGCGGCGCCGCAGCGGTTCGCCTCCATCATGTCGGGGAGGTCGGACCTGGCGGTCAGGATCACGACCGGGATGTCCTTGGTGTAGCCGAACTGCAGCTCGCGGCAGACCCGGTAGCCGTCCATGCCCGGCATCATGAGGTCGAGGAGCACGAGGTGGGGCCGTTCGGTGTAGGCCAGCTCGAGGCCGCGTTCGCCGTCGCCGGCGGTCAGGACCTCGTAGTCCTGCGCCTCCAGCACGCCCCGCACCGTCTCGACGAGGTCCCGGTCGTCGTCGATGAAGAGGACCCGGATCTTCTCGGGCGCCACGGCCCCTCCGCTGCCCGCCGCCTCGCCGCCCTCCCGGGCGGCGTCCCCTCGGCGAGAAGCCTATGCCATACTGGCGCCGTGGAGAAGAGGTCGACGACATGAGCCGGTACCGTCCCCTGCCGCCCTCCGAGGCGCCGCGCTTCGCCGGGGTCGCGACCTTCCTGCGGCTGCCGCACGTGACCGACCCCGCCGGCGTCGACGCCGCGGTGGTGGGGCTGCCGCTCGACACCGGCGTGAGCGTGCGGGCCGGGGCGCGCTTCGGGCCGAAGGCCGTGCGCGAGGCCTCTCTCGGCCTGCGGCCCGAGTACAACCCGGCCCAGCGCGTCGCGCTCTTCGAGCGCCTCTCGGTGGTCGACTGGGGCGACGCCCCCGTGGTCCAGGGGTTCGTCGGACGCTCGCTCGAGCGGCTCGAGGCGGCGCTGACACCGCTGCACGACGCCGGTGTGGTGACGCTGGGGCTGGGCGGCGACCACATCGTCACGCTGGCCGAGCTGCGCGCCGCGGCGCGCCGTCACGGCCCCCTTGCGCTCGTGCAGTTCGGGGCGCGCGGCGACACCCTGTACGAGGGCGCCGGAGGCCGGTACACGGACGAGACGGTCGTGCGGCGCGCCGTCGAAGAAGGGCTCGTCGACCCGGCGCGCTCCACCCAGCTCGGCCTGCGCGGCGGCCTCTCCGGCCCCGGCGAGCACGACGAGACCCGCGAGCTCGGGTTCGAGCTCGTGCCGTGGCTCGACCTCGCGCAGCTCGGCACCGGCGTCGTGGAGATGGCGGTCGAGCGCGCGGCCGGCAAGGCGTTCCTGACCTTCGACATGGGGTTCGTCGATCCGGCCTTCGCCCCCGGCGTGAGCGTCCCCGAGGTCGGCGGTCCCTCGTCGATGCAGGCGCTCGCCCTGCTGCGCGGCTGCCGCGGGCTCGACCTCGCCGGCGCCGACGTGGTCGAGGTCGCCCCCGACCTCGACGCCTCGCAGCTGACGGCCACGCTCGCCGCCACGGTGGCGTGGGAGCTCCTCGGCCTCGTGGCCTGCGGCCGATGAGCCGTCGCCTGCGCGTCGCCTGCGTGCAGATGAACACGCGCGCCGACGTGGCCGCGAACGTGGCGGCGGCGACGGCGCTCGTCGAGGAGGCCGTCGCCGCCGGAGCGCGGCTGATCGCCCTGCCCGAGACCTGGGCCTACAAGGGGCGCGGCAGCGGCATCCGCGCGCACGCCGAACCGCTCGACGGCCCGAGCAACGGCGCCCTCGCCGCCCTCGCCGCGCGTCACGGCGTCCATGTCCTCGCGGGGTCGCACTACGAGTCCGCGCCCCGGCGCGGCGTCGCGGCGGCGGGCGGCGCGACGGAAAGGGGCGCCGGGTCCCGGCCCGGCGAGGACACCCCGGGTGACGGGCGTGTGTACAACACCTCGGTGCTCTTCGGCCCCGACGGCACGGTGCGGGCCGTCTACCGCAAGATCCACCTCTTCGATGCGGTCTCCGGGGGCACCCCCTATCGCGAGAGCGACGACCTGCTCCCCGGCGACGCGCTCGCAACGGCCGACGTCGACGGCGTCACCGTCGGCTTGACCGTCTGCTACGACCTCCGCTTCCCCGAGCTCTACCGCGCTCTCGCCCTGCGCGGCGCCCAGGTGCTGCTCGTGCCGGCCGCCTTCACGGCCTTCACCGGCGCCGCTCATTGGGAGGTGCTGCTGCGTGCCCGGGCGATCGAGAACGGGTGCTTCGTCGTGGCGCCCGACCAGGTGGGCGAGCACCTCCCGGGGCGCGCCTGCTTCGGGCGCAGCATGATCGTCGATCCGTGGGGGGCGAAGCTCGCCGAGGTCGAGACCGGAGTGGGCGTCTGCGTGGCCGACCTCGACACGGCGCGGCTCGACGAGGTGCGGGCGCAGCTGCCGTCGCTCGCCGGGCGGCGGCCGGACGTCTACGGGTGAGGGCCGGTCGGGGGAGTCAGCGGGCGGCCGACGCCCGCGGGCGCGCCCGCACCAGGGCGACGACGATGCCGACGACCAGGCCGGCGAGGGCGCCGGCGGCCACGTTGAGCGCCAGGGCGTCCCGGGCCGGCGTGTCGGGCACGGCGGCCTCGTGGAGCAGGCGCGGTTGCTCGGTCGTCGCCGCCACCTGCAGCATGAGCTGAGCCTTCTGCAGGGCGGAGAGCAGCTCCTGCTGCTCGGTCGCCGCCGCCTGGATGACGGCCATGTACGGCGCCGCGGCGACCGCGGCGTCGGCGCCGCCGCCGGACAGAGCGTCGAGGGCCTTCTCGGCCTCGCGGGACCGCGCGCGGCTCGCGTCGAGCGCCGCCTGCAGCTCGGCCTCATGCTCTTCGAGCAGAGCGATGCGCTCCTCGCTCGTCGGCGCGATGCGCGTCAACAGCTCGTCGGCGAGGGCGTTGGCGGCGTCGGCGGCCAGCTGCGCGTCGGGGTCGGTCACCGTGATGGTCACGAAGCTCACGATGGACTGCGTGGTCTTCACGGACTGCGATGGGGTGTCGAGGCTCGTGGCCCGGCGCAGACGGGACGCCGTCATGCCGCCGCCGACCTGCTCGGCGACCGCCTGCAGGACGGCATCGCTCTCGAGCAGCTGCGTGGCGGCACGGACGTTGGTGCTCAGCCCGGTCATGGGGTTGCCGTTCGCGTCGGTCGTCTGACCCACGTACACCGACGCGGTCGCGGAGTACTCGTCGGCCGAGAGCAGCGTGAAGACGGCCGCCGCGGCTGCCCCGACGGCGACGAAGAGGACGATGATCCACCACCCGCGCCGGAGCGCCTGGGTCACCGAGGCGACGCGGGGGGTGGGCGCGGACGCGACGGTGTCGGCGGTCGTGGATGCGTCCCGGGTGCTCATCACGCGGCCTATAGTACCGCAGGGGCGCGACGTCGCCGACCCGGCGCGGCCGCGGCGCTCGGTCGCCGGCGGCGCCCGCCGGGGCGCGTCGCCTCAGGGCGTGCGCGTGTCGCCGAGCAACCCTTCGTGCGGGAGCGGCGAGCGGTAGGGCGGGAAGTAGTCGCAGTCGATGAGCTCGCCCTGTTGGAGGCGCCGCTCCTCGGCGCGCGCGTACTCCTCGAAGAGGTAGACCGCGCGCCCCACGGGCCGCGCCGCCCGCAGCGGCGAGAACCCCGCCTTGAAGCGGAACCACTCGTCCTCGCCGCGGTATCCTCCTCCGAGGTCGAACGCCGTGGCCCCGAGGCCGCACGCCCACTGCATGGCCTCGAAGAGGAGCAGGTTCATCGGCCGCAGATGTGCGTGTCGCCGGTCCGCGGCGGCGAGGTGCAGATGGACGAAGTCGGGACTGCGCAGGAGGACGGCGCCGGCGACGAGCTCGTCGCCGAGGCGCTCCACGAAGAGCGTCTGATGGCTGCCGAGCATCTCGCGCAGGCGCAGGAAGTGCTCCGCGTCGTAGCGGAAGCTCGCGCGCGCGTTGCGGCGCGTGGCGTTGTCGAAGTAGAGCTCGCCGAGGCGCTCGTAGGCGGCCGCCGAGGTCTCGACCTGCGAGGTGAGCCCGGCCTCGCGGGCCGCGCGCACGTTCTTGCGCGTCGTAGCGCTGAACGTGTCGATGAGCCGGCAGCCGCCCTGGTCGAGGCGCGACCAGACGATCTGCCCGACCTCCTCGATCTCGAGGTGTCGCTGGAGCGCGAGGTGGGTCTCGAGCAGTGGGTGGAAGCGGACGAACTCGGTCACGACGCGCTCCTCGCGGCACCACTGCTCGAACTCCGTGCGGAACGCCGCCACCGTCTCCTCGGACGTGCCGTGGGGAGTCAGCGGGCCGCCGAGGCCGGGCGGCGTCGTGACGTCGTGCAGCCCGGCGAAGTCGGCTCCGAGGTACGGCACACGCTCGAGGTCGCGCAGCAGGAACGGGTAGAGGACGGCGCCGCGGTCGTCGCGGTAGAGGGCGCCGAGGGCGCGTCCTTCGCCCTGTCGCTGCCACAGCAGCGGCCAGGCGCTCAGCCAGTACACGTCGCGCTGACGCGGCGAGAGCTGGGCGAGGGCCGCGTCCCAGTCGTGGCCGCGCTCGTCGAGGGGCAGGATGTCGAAGCGTCCGTTCATCGTCTCCCGTGCTCGCAACGTACCCGCTCGAGCTCCTCAAGCTACCTCCGGGCCGGCAGGCGGCGGTCGAGCTCGGCACGGGCGGCGGGAAGAGGACGTGTACCCGGGGCGTGCCCTCAGGCGTCCCAGAAGACCTGGTCGTAGTAGCGGATGGTTCGCCGGGTCGTGCGCACCCGGGCCTGGGCCGCGGCGATCGCCGCGGCGTCCAGCTCGCCGAGCGCGTACTTGATGCCGAGGTACGGCAGGATGAAGTCCTCCTGGTACACGAAGGTCGAGACGCGCGGGTTGACCTCGAGCAGACGGTCGCCGATGAACTGCGCGTTGACGAACCAGTCCAGGCCGAGGGCGCGACAGACGTGTCGCGCGGCGTCGACGAGCGCGGGGCGGTCGACGGTGCGGAAGGCCATGGCCACGCCGGTCTCCACGCGCTCCCTCGTCTTGGTCTGGTGGAGCACGACCTCCCCCCCGGCCACCAGCGCGTCGACGGTGAACTCGGGAGCGTCCAGGTACTCCATCAGCAGGAGCCGCGGGAACGGTCCGACGCCGCGGAAGAGGTCGACGAACTCCTCGAGCGTCATCGCGCGGCTCAGCGGGCGCTCGTGCAGGAGCCGGCGCACGCGGTCGACGTCGGCGGAGAGGACGCGGAAGCCGCGCGAGCCCTTGGCGATCGGCGGCTTGAAGCAGACCGGGACGCCCGGGTAGCCGAGCTCGCCGCAGCCGGCGACGAACTCGTCGAGGCTCGCCGGCCGCAGCGTCCGCGGCTGGGGCACCGGCAGGCCCTCGAGGGCGACCGCCATGGCCGCCTTGTCGTTGCAGAGGTCCACGGCCTCCGGCGCGGCGACGAGCACGCGGGCCCCGTAGCGCTCGAGGGCGGCGCGGTGGCGCGCGACCGGGCCGACCTCGGCCGACGACTGCACGAACACGACGTCGGGGCGCTCGCGCGCCACGACCTCCTCGAGCGCCGCCGGGTAGTCGCCGTCCGCCCCGGCCGGCACCCGGGTGAAACGGTCGCACAGGAAGCGCCCGACCGCGTCGGCGCGCATGTCGACGCCGTGGATCTCGAGGTCGCGCTCGCCGTTGGCCCTGAGCATCCTGATCAGCGTCGAGGCCCCGGGGCAGCCGACGGCGGTGAGGACGACCTTGACGGGAGGGAGCGTCATCGGGCAGGGGGCGGCCGGTGCCGCTAGAGGATCAGGCGGTAGACCTCGAAGACCTCGGCGTGGTCGAGGCCCACGTCGATGCCGCGCGTGAGCGAGATGTTGCGGATGTAGTCCTCGCGGGTGTAGTTGCGATGTCCCTGGCTCTTGTAGCAGGCGAGCGCCTGCACCTTCTTCTCGACGTGACGCTCTTCGAGGCGCACGTACGCCTGGTGGTTGAAGTTGATGTTGTTCCAGGGGATCTCGTAGGCCATCACCGTGGTGCGCTTGAAGGCGCGCAGGCCCTCCTCGGCGACCGTCTTGTGGTCCTGGTGGAGGTCGACCAGCGCGGGCATCAGCACGCAGTCCGGGCGCAGCTCCTGCTGCAGGACGATCATCTCCTCGAGGATCTCCTGGCGAACGGTCGGGAAGGTGCGCACCTCGAAGTCGTAGATCTTGAGGTCCGGCTCGGGTATGCCGAGAAGACCGGTCGCGGCGCGGACCTCGTGCTTCAGGACGTCGCGGGGGAACCCTTCGGGGACGCTCTTGGCGGCGGTGCTGAAGGCGGCGTAGGTGACGCGGGCGCCGTGCTCGATGAGGCGCGCCATGGTGCCGCCGCACCCGAACTCCCCGTCGTCGGTGTGCGGCGCCAGCACCAGCACGTTGGTGAAGCGCTCGATGGTCATCGGTCGGCGACTCCCCTCGTCAACTCGGCGTAGAAGTCTACCAGACGGTCCTCGACGACCTCCCACGAGTACCGCTCGCGCACGGCGCGGCGGCCGCGCGCCCCCATCGCCCGCGCGCCGTCGCGGTCCATGGTGAGGCGCATCACCCCGCGCAGGTGACCCTCGACCGTCGGGGGGACGGCGATGCCGCAGCGCTCCTCACGGACGAGCTCGCTGCGCCCGGGGAGGTCTGAGACCAGCGCGGCGAGGCCGACGGCGAGCCCTTCGTAGAGCTTCGTCGCCACCGTGGGGAGCGCGTACTGCGACGTCTGCCGGGCCGGGACCCAGACGGCGTCGGCGGCGGCGAGGACGCCGGGGACGTCGGCCGGGGGCACTCGACCGAGGAGCCGCACGCTGGCGGCGAGCTCGCCGGCGACGCGCGCCTCGGCGTCGCGCCCCCAGGCGGGGTCGGCGAAGGTGCCGCCGAGGTAGAGCACGGCGCGCGCGCCGGCCCTCGCCATGACGTCCAGCATCGTCTCGGCGCCGCGCCCCTTCGAGATGCTGCCGACGTACACGAGCTTCAGGCGCTCGTCGGCGAGGTCGGGGCGCGGCGCCGGGTCGGCGAAGCGCGAGAAGCGGGGGTAGTTCGGCAGCGTCGCGCGCAGGGCCGGGCGCCGCCCGAGGGCCTCCAGCTGCGCCTCCGTCACGGTGACGACGCCGTCGGCGAGGGCGGCCAGCGTCCGCTGGCCGGCGGCGGCGGCACCCGAGGCGGCCGGGCGCGCCGGGGCCGGGATGTAGTGCTTGGCCGCGACCTGCTGGGGCACGTACTCGTGCATGTCGTAGACCAGCCGCGGCACGAGCGGCCGAAGTGCCGGGAAGAGCGTGAGCAGCTCGGGGTCGTGGACGTGGACGACCGCGGGCCGCAGCTCGCGGACCGCGCGGAGGATCGCCGGCGCGTGGAGCGCGCGCCGCGCGCGCGGGCGCGCCGGCAGCGGCAGGTGCAGGACGCCGTGAGCGTCGAACCCCTCGTCCGGCCCCGGGGCCATGTAGGCGACCTGGTGGCCCGCGTCGACGAGCGTGCGACACTCGCGCTCGTGGATGCGGGGATCGTCGGGCCGGTGGACGACCGAGAGGTGCAGCACGCGAGTCACGGCGCCGCCGTCCCCGAATCGCCGGACGTCTCGTTCGGCGCGAGCGCCGCGGCGATGGTTCGGCTCGCCGGCGTACCGTCCGGCGCGGCGTCCTTCGGCTCGTCGGCGGTCTCGCCGACGGCGCCGCGCCAGCGGGCGACGACGTCGCCGGCGGGCGCGGCCGCGCCGCCGCGGGCGCGGGTCCAGTCGACGAGGCGCCAGTAGACCTCGTCGTAGCCCTGCGCCGCCCGCCGGTCGAAGCGCACGTTGTGCCAGAGCAGGGCGACGGCGCCGCCGGCGGCGCGCGCCCGCTCGAGGACGTCGCGGGCGGCCTCCTCCGCCTGCGCCGCCGCCAGCCCCCGGTACTGGGGTTGCTGGAGGGTCGTGTCCATGACCGCGAGCGGCAGCTCGACGAGGCGCAGGGGGCGCTCGGCGGCGAGGCAGTAGGGGTGGAACGGCAGGGCCGTGCCGCAGCGGAAGCCCTCGTGCTCGGCGAAGGCGAGGCTGGAGTCGTAGTCGAAGCCGGCGGCGTCGACGAACGGGAGGGTCTCGTGGTAGAGGCAGCGGAGGTAGTGGTAGCGGATGCCGCGCACCTCGGCGCCGGCACGGGCGCGCAGCTCCCGGCGGTCGTCCTCGAGCGGACCGACCCCGAGACGGTCGGCGTCGTTGCCGTGCAGGCCGACCTCGCGTCCCGCCCGACGGAGGACGGCGAGCGCCCGGGGGATGCGGCGCCGGTAGACCTTCGGCTGGTTGCCGTCCCTCCGGTGGGTGTGCCGGGCGATGACGAAGAACGTCGAGCTCACGCCGCGCGCGTCCTCGCCGGCGAGCATCTGGGGGAAGGTCCAGTTGGGGTCGGTGCGCCGGGGCAGGTGGTGCGTGAGCCAGTGGGCGACGTCGCCGGTCTCGCGGCGCAGCGGCGCCGTGTCCAGGTGGCGCAGGCCGCGGACGGCCCGGTAGGCGCTGGCGACGAAGCCGCGCCGTGTCCAGCGCCAGAGGTTGTCGAGGTCGTGGGTGAGCGCGACGGCGAAGACGGGACCCTCACGGCCGCCGTCCTCGGCGTCGTCGCGGCGCCACATCCAGCCCGGCGCCGGCAGCGGCGCGAGACCCGACTCCGCGAGGCGCGGCCCCAGTGCCGCGCGCAGCACGCCGGCGCCGAGGTCGACCGCGGGCTCGTCGAGGCGGAGCGCGGGGTTCTCGGCGAAGACCGAGGCGGTGTAGGGGAGGCGGCCGTAGCGGTCGCGCTCGGCGTGCGTGCGCTCGTCCCAGGCGGCGAGCAGCGCGAACGACGACGCCACGAGGTCGAAAGGGGCGCAGAAGTCGGCCGCGGCGGATCCGGCGCGCGCGCCGTCCGCGCCCGCGGAAGCGGGCGCGGTGGAGCCGCCGTCCCCGCCGCCCGCGACCGGAGCCGACGAGTCACGCGTCGCGTCGTCCCCGACCGGGAAGGCGCCCGGGATCTCGCCGGCCAAGGTCTCGTAGCGCCGGAACGACCGCGGGGGCAGCGGCGCCGTCGTCGCGAACAGCGCGGTCGCCGCCGCCGAGAGCGGCACGGTCGGCACGCCGGGCACGGGACGCGGCGCGTAGGCGAGCGCGACCCCGGAGGCCTCTTCGGGCACGTCCGTGAAGCGCGGCCGGCGGCCGAGGCCGGCGAGCAGTGTCGCGAGGACCCACTCCGCCCGCGGCCGCCAGTCGGGCGGCGTCTCGACGTACACGGCGATCTCGGGCGGCCCGCTCAGAGCTCGACCCTCCGGCTCGGCTGGCGCGTGACGATCTGGCGGCCGACGCGCCACAGGTTGAGGAGCCCCGGCACCGGGTCGCGCGGAGTGAGGACGCCGTCCGTGCGCACGCCGGCGAGCGAGCGTGCCAGCTCGCCGGCGCCGAGCTCGCCGTGCCAGACCTCACGCAGGGCGAGCGGCAGGTCCTTGCTCGCCACGATCCACTTGCCCCCGTCGCGCTGCCGGGGGGCGACGAACGGCCGGCCGATCGCGTCGGAGTAGGCGACGAACGAGAGGTTCACCCCGCTCGCCGCCGCCAGCGAGTGCCAGAGCCAGTGCCGTGCGTTGACCTCCATGAGGCAGTAGCGGCCGTCGCCCGGGTCGCGCTTGAACTCGACCTGGCTCACGCCCCAGTAGCGCAGCGCCTCCAGCAGCCGCACGGCGGCCTGGGCGAGGTGCTCGTCCCAGACCGCCTCGCCCAGGCGGCACGAGCCCGCGCCGCGCGGGTGCTGGCGCAGCTTGCGGCCGGTGAACAGGGCGAGCGGCCGCGACCCGCGGTCGAGGTACGAGCCGACCGTCCAGAGCTCGTCGTCGCCGCCCGGCACGCGCTCCTGGAGCATGATGGTGCCGAGGTCGGCGATCTCCGGCCAGAGCCGGCGCACGTCGTCGGGGCCGGCGACGTCGAGGACGGGCCTGAAGAAGCGACGCTTGAAGGCGAGCGACTCCACCGGCTTCAGCACGCCGGGGTACGGCACCTCGCCGGTGCGCGCCAGGTCGGCTTCGTCGTCGAGGAACACCGTCCGCGGCGTGTCGACCCCGGCCGCCCAGGCGGCCTCGAGCTGGGCGCGCTTGTCGTACAGGCGACGCATCTGGGGCCAGCGCGCGAACGGGACGTGGTACGCACCGCCGAGGCGCGCCGCGTTCCGGGACAGCGGCCAGATGTACTCGTCGTGGGTCGGGAAGACGACCGCCGTGCGCGGCAGCCGCGCGCCGAGCTCCTCGAGGAACGTGACGAACGCCTCCTCGTCGGCGGCCGGGTCCGGGCAGACCATGCCGGCGGCGTACCGCGAGTGCAGCCCGAGAGCCCGCGGGTCGGCGTCGAGAGCCAGCACCGGCACGCCCTCGCGGGCGAGGTCGCGGATCACGCCCAGGCCGTTCGCGTACCCCACCTGGCAGACGATCGCCGGCGGACGTGCGCTCGCCGCGCGCAGGAAGCGCTCGACCCTCACGGCTTCACCTCCTCCCTGTCGGCGAACCGCGCTCGCGCCACGCTGCGCAGCTGGCGGCCCAGGACGAGCGCGCCGGGGAGCGGGTCCGAGAACGACAGGACCCCGTCTCTCCGCACGCCCCGATACGACGCCAGCCACTCCCGCACGCCGCGCTCGCCGCGGGCCATCTCGCGCACGGCGTCACGGGTGTCGGTGACGGCGAGCGCCCAGCGCGGCCCGTCGATCTGCCGCGGCGCGAAGTACGGACGCCCGACCGCGTCCGAGTACGCGACGTGCGAGAGGTCGACGCCGCACGCCGCGGCGAGCGAGTGCCACATCCAGTGGCGCGCGTTCACCTCCATCAGGCAGTAGCGGCCGTCGTCGGCGTGGCGCTTGAACTCGACCTGGCTCACGCCCCAGTAGCCCAGCTCCTGGAGCAGGCCGACGCCGGCCTCGGCGAGGCCCGCGTCCCACACGCTCACGCCCATCCGGCAGACGCCGAAGCGCGGCGGGTGCTGGCGCAGCTTGTGACCTGTGAAGACGGCCATCGGACGAGACCCGGCGTCGAGGTACGAGCCCACCGTGTACAGGGCGTCGTCCCCGCCGGGGACGATCTCCTGGTACATCAGCGTACCGCAGTCGGCGACCGTGCCGTAGACCTCGTCCAGCTCGGCGCGGTCGCGCACCTCCAAGACCTGGCGCCGGAAGCGCAGCTTGAAGGCCAGCGACTCGACCGGTTTGAGGATCGCCGGGAAGCCGATCTCGCCGGCGGCGCGGTCGAGATCGGCGGCCGTGTCGACGAAGACCGTCTTCGGCGTGTCGACGCCGCACCGCCAGGCGGCCTCCATCTGCGCGCGTTTGTCGTGCAGGCGGGCCATGGTGTCCCAGCGCGCGAAGGGCACGATGTACCAGGGCGAGAGGCGCTCGGCGTGGCGTGACAGCGGCCAGACCGACTCGTCGTGGGTCGGGAAGACGACGGCGCGCTGCGGGAGCCGTCGTCCCAGGTCTTCGAGGAAGAGGATGAAAGCCTCCTCGTCCACCTTGGGGTCGGGGCACACCATGCCGGCGGCCAGCCGTGAGCGCAGCCCTGCGGCGCGCGGCTGCGGGTCGAGGCCGAGCACCGGCACGCCCCGGCGCGCGAGGTCGCGGATCACGCCGAGCCCGTTGGCGAACCCGACCTGGAGCACGACCACCGGCGGCGTGGCCGCGGCGCGGGCGAGGAAGCGGTCGAGACGCATGCGTCAGTCGCCCCTCGCGGCCGGTGACGGCGCGGTCACGGGGTGCTCCCGGCGCCGGTCGCGGACGCGCAGTGCTCGTAGAGTTCCAGCATCCGGCGCGCGTTCCGCTCCCAGGTGAACGTCTCGGCGACACGCCGGCCCGCTTCGCCGACGATGTGCGCCCGCTGCGGGTCGTCGAGGGTCGCGGACAGCGCGGCGACGAGGGCGTCGACGTCACCGTAGGGCACCAGGTGCCCGCTCACCCCGTCCTCGATGAAGTCGGCCGGGCCCTGGTCGAGGCAGCCGACGACCGGGGTGCCCTGGGTCATCGCCTCGAGGTGCACGAGCCCGAACCCCTCGGGGGCGCTGGGCAGGGCGAAGACGTCGGCCCGCGCCATCATCGCGAGCAGGTCGGCGTGGTCGAGGCGCCCGGGGAACTCCACTCGGCCGCTGAGGCCGAGGTCGGCGGCCAGGGTCTCGAGGCGGCGCCGCAGGGCGCCTTCTCCGGCGACGACGGCCCGCAGGTCGTCACGCGTTTCGGTGAGGCGCGCGACCGCCGCCAGGACGTGCTCGTACCCCTTGCGCTCGACCAGGCGGCCGGCGGCGAGCACAACGCGGTGGCCCGGCAGGTAGTCGGCCGGCGGCACCCCGTGAAGATCGTCGGGCACGCCGTTCTGCACGACGTGCACGGCGTCGAGCCGGACGCGCGCCGTCAGGCGGCGCGCCAGCACGCCGGACACGGCGACGACCGCCGCGGCTCCGCCGAGGACCTCGGCCGTGCGCCGTGCGACCGGCCCCCCGCGCTCGAGCCCGAGGTTCACGTCGGCCCCGTGCACGGTCACGAGGTAGGGCACGCCGAGGTCGCGGCTGAGGTGTGCGGCGACGCACCCGTCGGGCAGCGCCTGGTGGGCGTGGATCACGTCGTAGCGCTCACCGGTCACGGCCGGCAGCGTGCGTACGCGGCGGTAGGCGAAGTCGCCGAGACGGTCGAACAGGATGCGGCGCGGCGGCTGAGGGAACCGCGGGTAGTCCGCGACGATGCCGTCGCGGACGGCCCGCGGCGGCTTGCCGCCGCGTCGTCGCATCCTGCCGCTGGACCAGAGGACGCGCGGGATCCAGGGCGTGGGCGAGACGACGCGGACCTCGGCCCCGAGCTCGCGAAGGGCGACACACTGCTCGTGGACGAAGAGGTGCCGGTCGTGGCCGGGGTACGGGTAGAGGTGCGAGACGACCAGGACCTTCACGAGACCCCGCCTCGGCGAGTCGGGCCCTGGGTGTCGGCGGCCGCCCAGGGGGCCGCGAGGACGGCGAGGGAGAGCCCGTAGAGGATCCACATGGGCACGAGGATGAGCGTCCTGCTCGGACCGAGGGCACCGATGGAGAACCCGGCCAGGGCGGCGAAGGCACAGGTCGCGAGGTAGCGCGCCAGCGGATCGCCGGGGGCGCGGGCGCGTCGCAGGAGCCCCCACAGCAGTCCGAGCACGAAGGCGAGGTGCAGGAGCAGGCCGGGCAGGCCGCCCTCGGCATAGAGCTCGAGCCACCAGTTGTGGAGGTTGCCGAGCCGGATGCCGCCGAGGTCGCCGGTGAGCAGGTCGGGCGCCTGCCCGGGACCCGCCCCGAGCAGCAGCGATTCGCCGGCGATCGTCAGCCCCCTCCGGTAGAGCTCGCTGCGGATGCTGCCCGAGCCGCTCCCCTCGCTGATGTCCTCGAGCAGGGCCTCGAGGCGGAACTGGCGCAGCATCGGGTTGCTCGAATCGTTGAACAGGAGGTAGCCGGCGGCGACGAACAGGGCGACGGCGAGGACCCCGCCGACGACCGACGCGCGGCGGGTGCGAAGCCAGCTCCCCGGCTGCGCGGCCACGGCGAGTAGCGCGACGGTCGCGATGCCGGCTGCCAGCAGGCTGGAGCGCGAGCCCGTGCGCACGAAGGCGAGCGCCCCCGGCAGGGCGAGCCCCAGCGTCAGGATCAGCCAGCGCGCCTTGCGCGTGAAGAAGGCGACGCCCAGCAGGAAGGGCCAGCAGATGGCGAGGTAGGTGGCGAGGTCGTTCTGGTTGTGGAAGACGCTGGTGACGGCGAAGTACTGCGAGCCGGCGTCCTCGGCGAGCTTGGAGGTGGGGAGACGCAGGCCGACGATGGCCTCGAGGCCGCTGACGCCGAGGATCACGACGTAGGCCACGACCATGGTGGCCCCGAAGGCGACGAGGCGGCGGCGGGTCAGACCGGCGACGGCCGTCGCCGCCAGGACGGCCAGCATCGTGCCGAGCAGGCCGACGTACGTGAGGCCGGCGGCCTTGTCCGGCGCCCACGCGAGCGCGAGCCCGAGCCATCCGACCCAGAGGACGAGCGGGAGCGCCGGTCGCCAGCGCGCGAGGTCGAGAGGCTGCGGCTCGGAGAGCAGCAGCAGCGGTACGCCGACGACCGCGACCGCGACCAGCAGCAGACGGAAGGCGAAGAGCTGGGGAGCCATCGGGAGCCCGGCGATCGGGCCCATGAGCGCGGCGAAGGGGATGGCGAGCACGAGGCCGACGAGAACCGCGCGCAGGGAGACGGCGCCCAGCTCCCGTCGCCGCAGGATGACGAACGCCGCCGCGGCGAAGACGACGAGACCGAGGAGCCCCGCCGAGGGGCGGTAGACGAGCGCGTAGGCGAAGAGGAGCGTCAGCGTCGCGCCAGCGCCGACGATGACGACGTCGGTCAGCCGACGCCGGCGCTCCGGTGCGGGAGTCGTGTCGGCGCTCGTCGTCAGCGGTGGCCTCCTGCCGCGAGCCGGTCGAGGATGGCCGCGAGCTCGGTCGTCACGGTGGTCACATCGTACCGCGCGAGGGCGGCGGCGTCGGCGGCCGGGGCCGAGCCGGAGCGCACGGCGGCGACCAGGCCGGCGAGCTCGGCGGCGATCTCGCCGTCGTGGGCGACGGCGACCGCGCCGCCGACGTCCCGGAGGACGCGCGCGGCGGCGGTCTCCGGCCCCGTCAGCGCGAAGACCGGCCGCCCGGAGCGCAGGTACTCGAAGACCTTGCTGGACATCGACTCCGGACGCTCGTGGGTGACGAGCAGCAGGACGTCGGCGGCGCGCTGGTAGCCGAGGGCGACGTCGTGCGGCACGAGCGGCTCGACGCGCACCCGGTGCGCGACGCCGAGCCGCTCGGCCTGCGCCTCGACCCGTGGCGCGTCGCCGACGAAGAGCGCCTTGACGTCCTCGGGCAGCTCGGCCAGCGCGCGGAGGAACGCCTCGAGCACGCGCTCACGCCTGTACAGCCGCCCGGTGTAGACGATCCAGAACCCGGGCCCGAGCTCCACCGGCGCGGCCGGCTCGCGCTCGTCGTAGCCGTTGGGCAGGACGTGCCCGCGGTCCGCGAGCCACGGGCTGTGCGCCACGAGGTCGTCGAGGATCGGCCGGTTGATCGCGCTCACCGCCGCCGCGCGGCGCAGCACGTGCGCCTCGAGCCGGCGCATCGCCGCGGCGTGCGCCGCGCTCGGGTAGGGGCGCACCTCGTTGGCGAAGCGGCGGTCACGGTAGTCGGCGAGCCAGGGCGGGCCGCCGCGGCTCGCGAGGCAGGCGGCCACGACGTGGGCGCTCGCCCGCGGATGGCTGGAGAAGACGGCGTCGAAGGGTTCGGCGGCGAGCAGCCTGCGGCCCGCCGCCACGGCGGTCGGGATCCACGGGGCGTACGGATCGGGCACGAAGACCCAGCCCGTGAGCCTGGCCCGCCGCCCGCCCTCGCGCAGCGCCCGCGGGGCGAGCGTCGGGGTGCGGACGACGCGCACGAACTCGGGGGTCGGCGACGGTCCGTGCGCCTCGGCCGTCAGCACCGTCGTCTCCCAGCCGTGGTCGGGGAGGTGGCGAAGGAAGCGCAGCACCCTGGTCGTGCCGGCACTCGCCATGGGCGGGAAGGGATTGGCGACGACGAGGAGGCGCTTCACGGCTGCAACCCCGTCTTCTCCGAGGCCTCGAGCTGCGCCTCCTCCTCGAGCGCCTCCTCCTCGCGGGCCTCGTCCAGGGTGTCGTCCTCGAGGACCGGCGCGCTCGGGGCTTCCCCCCCGGGTGGCCGCGCCGACGGGGTCTCCGCCCCGGTGCGCCGGCCGCTCACGAGACGGCGCACGGGGGCGAGCAGCCTGTCGCGCTCGCCCGCGGTGAAGAACCCCGTGACCGCCAGCAGCAGCGGGAAGACGGCGAGCGCCGGCAGGGTGGCGAGCGTACGGCGGACGAGGTCCGGCACCGGCAGCGCCGTCTCGAGCCCGACGAGGCGCATGACGCCGAAGACCGCGACCAGCGTCAGCGCCGTCGCGGCGAGCAGCTTGACGAGGCGCGCCCACTCATAGGGGATGCGGTAGTAGCGCCGCGAGTAGAAGTAGATCGTCACGGCGAGGAGGGCGTAGCCGACGAAGGTGTTCCAGGCCGCCGCCCACATGCCGTACGCGGGCACGAAGAGGAAGTTCAGACCGACGTTCACGGCGGAGGAGACGGCGAAGAAGACGGGGATCATCTGGTTCTTCTTCGCCACGTTCGACCCCACCCAGAAGATGAAGTAGGCGCCGTAGACCGAGATCGACGCGGCGAGGACGAACGTCGTCGCGGTGACGCCCCAGTAGCGCTCGTTGAGGAGCAGGTGGGCGAGGAGCGGCAGCACGGCCGCCAGGGTCACGAGCATGAAGGCGTTGAGCGAGAGGAAGTACGTGGAGCTGCGGGCCACGATGCGCTTGTGGAACTCCGGGTCCTTCAGCTTCGAGTAGTGCCACTGCGGCCACGCCATGCGGAAGGCCATCAGGACGAGGTACACGGGCTGCGCGAGGGAGTTGGCGACCGTGTAGAGGCCGACCTCGGCCTTGCCCTGATAGTGGAGCAGGAAGAAGCGGTCGGAGATCTTCAGCCAGTAGAACGAGATCCCGGTGAACAGCGCCGGGACCGCGAACGCGAGCATCGGACGCAGCACCTTCGGGTCGGGCGTGCGCTCGAGGCGGCGGACGTAGACCGGAAGGAGCGAGACCTGGAGGGCCGCGGCGGTGAGCAGGTTGGCCGTGAGGACGCCCATCGCGCCCCAGTCGAACACGGCGACGAACAGCACCGAGAGCGGCACCTGCGCGGCGATGCGCGCGAAGACGTAGGTGGTGAAGCGCCACGGCCGGTGGTCGAGACGCAGGAGGGCGAAGGGCAGGTCGTTGAGGTTCGTGAAGAAGAGGGTCGCGAGGGCGACGACGAAGTACCTCCAGTCGCCGGCGGAGTACTCCTCGCCGAGCAGCAGTGGGGCGAGCCGCGGCATGAGGATCGCGCAGGTGCCGATGAGGATCGCCGGGTACACGGTCGAGACGTAGAAGACGTTGGTCACGACCTTGCGGCGCGCCTCGGGGGCGGCGTCGTCGAAGTAGAAGCGCGAGAAGGCGATGTCGAAGCCCAGCGTGACGAAGACGTCGAGGAACGTCGTGACCGTCACGACCATGCCGAGGACGCCGTAGTCCGCCGGCGTGAGGTACGCCGTGTACAACGGCAGCAGCAGGGCCATGAGGAGCTTCTGCAGAGCCCGGCCGGTGCCGTAGATGACCGAGTCCTTGAAGAGGAGCCGGTAGCCTCCGCTCGCCCTCCGGCCGCGGCCGCCCGCGCCCGCACGTCGTCGCGAGATCGGGATGGTGGCGCCTCCGGTAGCGTAGTGACTGCGCCCGCGAGGCTGGGCCGACAGGCGCGCGTGCCGTAATTGGTCCGCCATTCTACCACTCTGGGGCGCCCCGCCGGCCGCCGTGGGCGGCCGCGCCGGCGCGCGGCCGCAGGCCGGCTTTCGCGTGCCCCGGCGAGGTAGTAGCGTTCAGGCGCCCCGGCGATGCGACCGGGGGCCCGCGGGCGCGCGCGCCGGCACGCCGCACGGCAGGCGGCGCGGCCGGCGGGCCGGGTCGCGCGCCCGAACGGGTCTCCCGAGGGACGGAGCGATGCGCAACGACCACAGCGGCGGCACGGCGATCGTCGTCGGCATGTCCGGCTCGACCGGGCTCGCCGTCGTGCGCGCGCTCGCGCCGGCCGGCGTGGCCTGTCACGGCGTGCACTACGACGCCGGCACGCCGGCGATGGCGACGCGGCTCGCGCGGGGTCACGCGGCGCCCGACTGGCGCGTCGACCCGGAGGCCCTCGTCGACTTCCTCGTCGAGCTCGCCGGCGAGCTCGGCCTGGCCGGCGCCGGGGGGATGGACGGAGATCGCCCGGGGCCGCCGCCGGCGTCGCTGTTCGTCTGCCACGACGCCGCGCTCGGGCCGGTGTGGGCGGCGGCCGCGCGGCTGCGCGCGGCCGGGCTTCACCCGGCCTTCGCCTCCGCGCGGCCGCTGGCCGAGCTGCTGGACAAGCGCACCCAGCTCGAGGCCGCCGCACGGGTCGGCGTGGCCGCGCCGTGGACACGGTGGGGCGAGGCCGCCGACCTCGCGGCCGCGGCCGGCGAGTGCCCCTTCCCGGCGATCCTGAAGCCGGCCTTCTCGCACCTGGGCGTCAAGGCGCTCGGCGCCAAGGCCTTGCGCTGCGCCGATGCCGCGGAGCTGCGCGCCGCGCTCGCCGCCGCGCCCGGCATCGAGCTCCTCCTGCAGGAGTACGTCCCGGGCGGCGACGATCAGCTTTACACGGCGGGCCTCTTCGCCGGCGCCGGCCGGCACGTCGCCTTCACGGGACGCAAGCTGAAGCAGCACCCGCCCGGCCTCGGCATCGCCCGGCTGGCCGAGGCCGTCGACGAGCCGGGCCTGGTGCCGGGCGGGGTCGCGCTGCTCGCGGAGCTCGGGTACGAGGGCATCGCCCAGGTGGAGTACAAGCACGACGAGCGCGACGGCAGCTTCCGCCTCATGGAGGTCAACTTCCGTCCCTGGACCTGGCTCGGGCTCGCGACCGCGTGCGGCGTGAACCTGCCGCTGGCGGCGCATCGCTGGGCGCTCGGGGGCGGCGCGGCGGGCGTGGGGGACGAGGCCGCACCCGAGGCGACGGCCGAGAGGCGCGGCCCGCGTCAGGCCGTGCGCCCGAGGCGCTGGGTCTGGTTCGTCCCCGAGGCGGCCTACACGCTGCGCGACCTGCGCCGCGGCGTGCGGCCGCGGCTCGCCGACTGGAGAGGGCTGCGCGCCGAGGCGTTCTACTCGCGCGCCGACCCGCTGCCACTGCGGCGTGCGATCGAGGCCGTGCTGGGCTCGCGTGTCGCGCGCCTGCGCCGGGCTGCGCGTGGTGCCCGTCGCGCCGCGCGTGGGGCGCTCATGGTCCCGGCCGCGGTCGCGAACGGAGCCGTGCTGCGGAGCGAGTGGCGCCGGGCCGGCTGCCGCAGCGTCACGGGGGCGCGTCCGCCGATCGGCCTGCCGGAGCCCGGATCCGTCCTGGTCCTGGCGCCCCACCCGGACGACGAGACCCTGATGGCCGGCGCGACCGTGGCCGCGCTTCGCCGTCGCGGCGACCCGGTGCGGGTGGTCGCGGTGACGAGCGGCGGCGGCACCGCGGTGGGGCGCGGCGCGGCGGCGGACGCCGGCGTGGGCGATCTCCGTGCCGCCGAGTTGCGCGCGGCCTGTGCCGCGCTCGGGGTCGACGACGTCGAGGTGTGGGGGTTCACCGACGGCGACCTCACGTCGGCGCGGGCCGCTCTGGCGTCGCGGCTGCACGAGGAGCTGGACCTCACGCGCCCCGCGCGCGTGATCGTCCCCTTCCCGTACGACGCCCACGCCGATCACGTCGCCCTCGCCCTGGCCCTGGCCGACGCGCTGGACTCCGCGGGCGCCCGCGCCGCGGGGGCGGACGCGCGGCCGGCGACCGTGCTCTGCGGCGCCGTGCGCATGCCCTTCAGCCCGGACTGGGCGACGCGTCTGGTGCCCGGCGGGCGCGCGTGGCGACGGCGGCGGCGCGCGCTCCGCGCCTACCGGTCGCGGGGCGCGGCACTCTTCGCGACGCCCACGCTGCTCGCCCGCCTGCACCCGGCGCGGCCGCTGCGGGCGGCCGAAGGGTTCGTGGAGCTGTCGGCGCCCGGGTTCGTCGAGCTCGCGCGCACGATGGAGGCCCGGGCGCTCACGACGCCGGCCATGACGGGCGGCGGACACCCGCTCGCGATAGCGGCGAGGCTGCGGCGCACGCGTGCGCAGCGCGGCGAGGTGGCCGCGGTGGTGCGCGCGATCGTGGCGCCGCCGCGCTGAAGGCCGCGGGGCGGCGGGTCGACCGGGACGTCGCGGTGGAGGAGTCCGGGGACAGAGCGAGGACGACCCGCGGGCGCTTCATCTTCGCAGCGGGCATGGCGGGCGCCGCCGCGCTGGGCGCCGCCGCCGTCTCCCGGGGCGGGCGTCTGCGCGAGTGGTGGGACGCCGCCGCCGGCGACGAGAGCGGCGGCGGCTCGGCGGCCGCGACGATCGAGTTCGGCGAGCTGCGCTCGAGGACGGTGCGCGCCCCCGTCGCGTACGTGGTCGTCTGGCCCCCGGGTTCCGCTCCGGGCGACCCGCTGCCGGTCTGTCTCGCCCTTCCCGCGCGCGGCGACGCCCCTCCGGCATGGTTCGCCGAACCGCTCGCCGAGGCCGTCCACGCAGGGGGTGCGGCGCCGTTCGCCCTAGCGGGCGTGGCCGGCGGCGAGTCGTACTGGCACCCGCGCGCCGACGGCGAGGACCGCCTGGCGATGCTGTTCGACGAGTTCCTGCCGATGTGTCGCCAGCGCTACCGGCTCGGGGAGCGTCGCCGCGCGATCATCGGCTGGTCCATGGGCGGCTACGGCGCGCTGCTGGCCGCGGAGACGAGGCCCGAGCTCTTCGCCGCCGTCGTCGCCGTCAGCCCGGCGGTGTGGACCTCGTACGAGGAGATGGTGAAGAGCGGCGGCGACGCCTTCGACGGCCCGGCCGACTTCGCGCGGCACGACGTGATCGCCGGTGCGGGGCGGCTCGCCGGCGTGCCGGTGCGCGTCGACTGCGGCACGGAGGACCCGTTCTGGCGTCACGTGGTGCGTCTCACGGCGGTGCTCCCCGAGCCGGCCGCCGGAGGCTTCAGCAGAGGGGGGCACGGCGGCGCCTACTGGCGGGAGGTGGCGCCCGCCCAGGTCGGGTTCGTCGCCGCGGCGCTCTCGCTGCCCGGCGTCGCGGGCTCGTCGACCTGAGCCGGCCGCGAGCCTCCCGCTCAGCGCAGCCTGCGCGCGGGGTTGCCCACCCAGACCTCGCCGGGGCCGACGTCCTCGCGCAGGGCCGCGCTCATGCCGACGACGGCGCCCTCGCCCACGGTCACGCCGTTGGCCACGACGGCGCTCTGCCAGACCACCGCCCCGCGGCCGACGCGGCTGCCGCCGCCGATCTGGGCGTGACCGGCCACGAGCACGTCCTCGCCGATCTCGACGTTGTGGCCCACGTTGGCGTGCGGCCCGATCTTGGCGCCGCGGCGCAGGACGGTGGCGCCGATGGCGGCACGCTGCACCGTGGCGTGGGCCGCCACGTCGACGTCGTCCTCGACGACGACGACGCCGGTCTGGGGGAACTTGACGAGTCGCCCGTCGTCGTCGCGCTCGTAGCCCATCCCGCTGCAGCCGATCGTGCAGCGCGGGCCGAGAGTGACGTTGTGGCCGAGACGGGCGTTCATGACCCAGGCGCCCAGGCCGCCGACGACGGCCGCGAGGCCCGGGTCGGCGTACTCGGGCGGATGGTCGAGCGTGAGCGTGGGGAAGAAGCGTTCGACGACGCGCGCCATGGCGAGACGGGGGTTGCCGCAGACCGCGACGACGCTGCCCGCACGGACCGCGCCCTCGCCGCGGCCGTCGGCGTCGCAGAGGAGCAGGGTGCCTCCGAAGCCCTGGGCGGCGCCGGCCCGGCGGCTCCAGGCGACGTCGCCCGGCCCGGCGGCGGCATCGGTCTGGAGGCCGCGCACGACGAGCGCCGAGGGGTCGTCGCCCTCGGCGACGGCCGCGTCGAGCAGGCGGCCCTCGTCCTGCAGGGCGGCGAGGACCGCCGCGACCGTCACGTCGGCGGCTGCGAGTGGGGCGGTCACGTGCGGCGCCGCGCGCTCACGTCGCCGGGCTCGGCGGCCGGTAGTGCGGCAGGTACTTCGCCAGGAGCTCGGGGTCGATCTGTCGCGGCACGTAGTCCGGGGGGACCTTCATGAAGTAGGGGTCGTCCGGGGAGAGCTCGCGCTGCAGCGTCGCGTAGGGATGAGGGTCGTTGTAGTAGATGCCGTTGGGGGTCTCGAGGTCGAGGACGACGTGCGACCCGTACCCGACGATGGCGCCCGGGGCGATCGTGACCCCGGCGCTCGTGTTCGTGCGGCTGCCGATGACGGTGCCGTAGCCGTAGCGCGTGAGCAGCTGCCGCTTGGGCGCGCGCGGGCGGCCGTGGTCGATGTTCTTGGTGTGCGACGACATGATGCCGGCGCCGATGAAGGCCCAGTCGTCGACGATGACCGCCTTGGAGACGCACGAACCCGTGCGCACGCGTACGTGGTCGCCCAGCAGACAGACGCCGGTCGTGACGCAGTCGTCGGCGAACTCGATGTCGTTCAGGAACCGGGTGCCCGACGCGAGGTGGACGCGGCTGCCGAGCCGCACGTCGTCGCCGACGACGACGTCGGGGTCGATGATGCAGGAGAGACCGTGCTCGAAGTTCGCGCCGTGGGCGAAATCCCGGGCGATCCACGAGCCGCTCTCGGCATGATAGTCGTACGCAGCGAAATCCACGTGGCTCCCTCGCAGGTCGGAGGCCGTGCCGTCGCACGGCAGTATATCGCCGCGGCGGCGCGCCGGGCTCGGGTCAGCGCCGCACGGCGGCCGCGTCCTTGGGCGGGAGCTCGGCGTGCGCCTCGGCGGCGGCGGCCTGCTCGGCGGCCACCGCCGACGACCCGGCGCGGCGCGCCCGGGCCATGACCTCGCCGACCTTGAGCCCGGCGGCGAGCGTCTCGATCACGGGCCGCGGCAGCAGGTCGTCGACGGCCGCCGCGCCCGCCCGCCGTGACGGCCACACCCTGAGCCCGGCCTCGGCGAGGGCCCGCGCCTCGGCTTCGGCGCCGTCGCAGACGACGGCGAGGTGCAGCGCCGTCTGAGCGACGGCGCCGGCGTCGAGGGGCGTCCCGGGGCCGAGGAGGCGCTCCTCCGGGAGCTCCGGCGCGAGGACCAGGGCGTCGGCCTCGGCGAGGCGGCCGAGGGCGGACGGCTCGGCGAGGGCGTCGCCGATCTTCTCGCCGCCGTACAGGCCGACGCGTCCGGCGCTCTCCGGTGCCGCGACGAGCACGCGCGTGCCGAGCTGGGCGAGCGCGCGGACGACGTAGGGGTACCGGCGGCCGGCGCCGGCGACGGCAACCACGCCGCCCGCGGCCTCGACGCCGAGTTCTCCCAGCGCGTGCAGCACGGTGAGCGGCGCGTAGCGCAGCAGACCGACCGCCTCCTCGTCGAGCCCCGCGACGGCGATGCCGCTCCGCCGGCACCCGGGGATGTCGACGTCGGCCGGCCTCCAGTTGGCGACACCGTGCATCAGCGTGACGACGGCCGTGCCGGAGAGGTTGCGAAGGATGGACTCGTCGATCGGGCGTACGCCGGGCAGGTCGGTGACGACGTCGACCTCGGCGAGGGGGGCGTGCAGGCGGGTGGGCACGAGGCGCACGCGACGCAGCACCTCGGCCGCCCGCGCGAGGTGCTCGGTCTGCGCCTCGGCGTCCCTGCGCGCCGTCCGCGCGCTGTCGCGGCTGACGGCGTACACTTCGGCCGCCCCGGCCAGCGCGGCGAGGACGGCCGCCGCCCGGTGGTAGCCCACGCCGGCCTCGGTCAGCACGCGCAGCCCGCTGAGGTCGAGGCGCCGTGCGGCGATGGCCTGCCGCGTGAGGCGGAGCACCTGCGCGGTCGGGAAGCGCTCGTCGCAGGCGAAACGGTCGTCGTCGGTCGGGTCCATCGAGGCCATCTTACCCCTCGCACGGAGATGGTCGTGGCGTGACGACCCCGGGAGGCGGACGCTGTCGCCTGACCGGCCGACGGCGCGTGGCGACTTCCGTGCAGTACCGGCCTATAATGACCGCACAGAGGGGAGGTCTCAGTCTGTGGGCACCGTGTTCCGCCGGTCGTTCGTCGTCGCGTCCGCCGCCGCGCTCCTCGCGCTCGCGGGCCTGCTCGGCGCGTCCCTGCTCGCCCCGGCGCCGGCGGCCGCCTCTCCGACCGCCGAGCAGATCGAGCTCCTTCTCGCCGAGTACGGCTCACCGATGCAGGGCCTCGGGCCGGTGTTCCTCGCCAAGGGTCTAGAGCACGGCGTCGACCCGGCGTTCCTCGTCGCCGTCGCCGGCGCGGAGTCGACGTTCGGCCGCTTCCTCTACACGCCGGGCGGCGACCAGGCCACGTACAACGCGTTCAACTGGTTCTACGCATCGCCTCGCCAGGCGAGCGATTTCGGCTCCTGGGAGGAGGCGATCGATCGCGTGGCCGAGGGTATCGCCGGCGAGCTCTACTACGGCTCGGGTCTCGTCTCGGTCGCCGCCATCGGGCCGCGCTACTGCCCCGAGGGCACGGGCGCCTGGCTGAGCAACGTCACGATGTTCATGCTCAGGCTGGGCGGCGACCCGGCGGACACGCGGTACTGGGGCGACGGACCGCCCTCCACCGAGCCCGGTCTCCTCGTCCTCCAGGGGCGGGTCAGGCTCAGCCGTGAGCCCTACGAGGTCGGGCGTCAGGTCCGGGCGGTCTTCACGATCTCGAACGAGGGCGACGAGGCGGTGACGCTCCGCGGCGTGCGCCTCGTGGTGCACGGCCCCTTGGGCATGCGCCAGGAGCTCGGCACGCGCAGCGAGTTCAGCATCGGGCCGCGGGAGTCTCGGCGCTTCGTCGCCGACTGGTCGCTCCGCCTGCCGGGGCGCTGGGACGGCTGGATCGAGGTCGACAGCGAGACCCAGGCGAACCTGGTCGGTCCTACCGAGGCCTTCGTCGTCGAGTGCGAGCTCCCTCAGGATCCGGAGCTCCGGCGCGCCATCGTGCGCGAGCTCGAGCTCACCCCGCAGCCGTGACCGCGGCGCGGCGCCCCCGTCGCGGGGGACGCCGCCTCCTCAGCGTCTGACGCCCGCCAGTACCTCCGTCAGGAGGCCGACGATGCGGCGCGCGGAGTCTCCCTCGGGATCGAGCGTCGGGTCGTAGATCGTCACATCCATGCCGAGGAACCCCGGCGCCGTGGAGAGCGGGACGAGCAGTCGCCGCAGCTCGTCCCACGTGAGGCCTCCGGGCAGGGGGAAGTCGACTCCGGGGAAGACGCGGTTGGAGAGCACGTCGAGATCGACGTGGACCCAGAACCTGCCGGGCTCGTGCGCGAGGGCACGCGCGGCGTGCGCGCCGACGCGCGCCGGGCCGTGGCGTCGCACCCCGGTATCGTCGACGTGGTGGGCGTCGGCGAGGTCGGCGTGCGGGTCCGGCGCCCCGGCGGCCAGCATCTCCCAGCGGTCGCGTGCCCCCAGCACCCACACGTCCCGCGGCTCGACGAGTGGGCGCCGGGTACCGAGGCGCGTGAGGGCGTCGGGCCAGTCACCGGTGAGCACGCGCAGCTCCATGTCGGCCAGCGCGCCGCCGGTCGGCGAGGTCGCCGGGTCGTAGGTGTCGTAGTGACCGTCGACGAAGGCGAGGCCGAAGCGGCCGCAGAGGTGCTGCAGGGCGGCGGCGATGCCGACGAGCACGCCGCAGCAGCCGCCGACGACGAGCAGGGGGCGGTGCTCGTCGAGCTGCGAGGCCACGGCGTGGTAGATCTCCTCGGAGGCGGCGGCGACCTGCTCGAGCCCGATGATGCCGGAGGCGGCGTCGGGCTCGGCGTCGGTGACGGCGATCTCGAGGTCCTCGTGCTCCTCGACGCCGAGGTGCGCGGTCTCGAGGGCGGCGATCAGCCCGGCGGCGCGCAGGGCGCGCGGCGCCAGATTCACGCCCTCCGCGCGCGCCTCGGACTCGAGGGGCGCGCCGAGCAGGGCGACGGCGCGGTACGGTCGCTCGGGGCTGTGGCCCCGTCTCAGGAACGATCGTGTCCGGTCCATGGCTTCAGACATTCCCCCGCGCGTCCGTGGTCATCCGTCCTGCGCCGGTCCGGGCTCGCCGCGCCCGCGCGTCCCGGCGCTCGATCCCCGGACGAGGGATCCTCCCGACGCCGGCGGTCGTTGCGCTCCCCTGCGATGGTGGACGATACTTCCTGCGACGAGGACCGGGAAACCCCGGCGGCCACCCCACGGCAAAGGCAGGTCCGACGCTGCGCACCGTCAGCAGACAGTATCAGCCAGGCGACGAGGTCCAGATCAACCGCCTCTACCGGCTGATCGCCGGCAGGGACCGCAGCGTCGAGGAGTTCGCCTGGGAGTGGCTCGACACCTGGGCCGGTCCGGGCAGCATGAACCTGGTGTTCGACCTCGATCGCGAGGAGGGCGACCAGCTCATCGCGCAGTACAGCCTGATCCCCACGCCGCTCAGCGTCCACGGCAGGCCCGTGCTCGCGGGCAAGACCGAGAACTGCATGAGCCACCCCGATCACCGGGGTACGGGCCTGTACTCCGCGCACGAGCGGGAGTGCTTCGAGAGGGAGAAGGAGAGGTACCGCTTCTTCTTCACCACCGCCGGCGAGGTCGCGGGCGGCGCCGTGGGGCGCGTGCGCGTGAAGCTGGGCTACCGGCCCTTCGACAACTGGGCCAAGTACACCGTGTGGCTGCGGACCGCCGCGCTGCGCGAGGAGCTTCGCGCCATGGTGGCCGCCAAGGGGAAGATCGGCGCGCGGGCGGCGCCGGCGCTCGCGGGCCTGCTCGCCGCCGCGCTGCAGACGTACAGCCGCCTGCGGCGTCGCCGCGTCTGCCGGTACCGGACCGCGGTGCACGGCGCCGCGGACGCGCCGCTGGAGGAGATCGCGAGCCTCTGGGAGCGGAACCGGGCGCGCTACGGCATCACCGTCGACCGCACCACCGCGTACCTGCGGTGGCGCGTCAACGAGGACCCTTACATCGAGCACGAGTACCTGACGATGCGCGACGACGGCCGTCTCCTGGGCTACGTCGTCGCCTACGTCGACCGCGGCACGCTGTACGTCGTGGACCTCCTCACGGAGGGGGCGAGCACGGCGCTCTTCCGTCACCTCCTCGCCGCGCTGCTCCGCCGGGGCCGCGAGCTCGGCGTCGATCGTGTCAGGTGTGTGACGCTGCGACGCTCCCGCCTCCTGCCGCGAAGGCTCAGGAGCGCCGGGTTCCTCGACATCGCCGTCCTCTCGCCGGCCGCCTACGTCAGCAGCCGGCGGCCCCGCCAGTTCTTCCTCTACGTCCCCGAGGAGCTGCGGGACGATCCCACGGTCGCGGACCCGGCCGGTTGGTACCTCACGGAGCTGGTCCTGGAGGGGCGACTGCGAGGGCGCTCGCCGGCCTGAGACACGAAAGGACGCACGCATGGACGTTGTCGATTTCCGCGTACGGCTCCGGACGGAGCACATGCTCGGCCCCTGGGACCCGGACGACCCGGCGCCCCATTTCTCGCAGTACATCGAGCTGTACAAGATGCGGCCGCGGCTCACGCCGCTGGCCATGACGGACTACGTGGCCACCATGAAGCACGGCGGGGTCTCGCGCGGCGTCGTGTGCGGAGGGTCGGTCGAGGACAACGACCACCTCATGGAGGTCCGCGCGTCCCTCGACGACGACCCCTTCTACTACATCGCGGGGGTCCACCCCAAGTACGGCGTGCGCCGTAACCTGGAGGAGCTCGAGCGCTGCCGTCAGGCCGGCTTCCTCGGCGTCAACGTCAGCCCGTGGATCTGGGGGATCCCGGCCAACGCCAGCGTGCTCTACCCGCTCTACGCGTACTGCGAGAGCCACGGCCTGGTCGCCATCGTCCACGGCAGCCTGCACTACAACCGCTACCAGAGCATGTGGCTCGGCGACCCCAAGTACATGGACGAGATCGCCATCGACTTCCCCGACCTCAAGCTCGTGGTCTCGCACGCCGGCAACGGCTTCGGCGTGCTCGGCCTGGCCGTGGCCCAGAAGCACCCGAACATCTTCCTCGAGTTCAGCGCGCTGTGGCCGAAGTATCTTCCCGAGGCGACGCTGACGGCGGTGAACTCCTACCTCAAGGACCGCTGTCTCTTCGGCACCGACTACCCGCTGGTCGAGTTCGGCGCCGCGGTCGAGGCGTGGTCGGCGGCCGTCAGGCCCGAGGTCAGAGAGCTGTTCTTCGCCGAGAACGCGGAGCGGGCCCTGTTCGGCGCGCCTCGCTGAGCCGGCGCGAGGACTCCCCGGCTCAGCGTCCCAGGCCGAGACGGGCCTGGACGCGGGCCGCGAGGCCGGGCCCGAGGACCTCGTCGATGCCGCCGTTGACGGTGGCCAGCTCGTGGAACGCCTCGAGGCCGCGGCCGTCGAGGAAGCAGCGCGCCAGGCGTACGGCGCCGCCGTGCGTCACGACGAGGGCGGCGCGGCCGTCGAGCGCCGCGTCCCGCAGGGCGGCGAGCACGCGGCGCTGCTGCTCGGCGAGGCTCTCGCCGCCGGGGAAGCGGAACGTCTCGGGGTGCTCACGGTAGGCACGCCAGGCCGCGGGCTCCTCGCGGACGATGTCGACGAAGCGCCGACCCTCCCAGCCGCCGCGATGGGCCTCGGCCAGGCGCGGGTCCACGATGACCGGCGGCGCGCCCGCGGCGTCGTCGGAGAGCTCCGCGCGGACGAGCTCCGCGGTCTCCCGGGCGCGCCGCAGGTGGCTGGTGACGACGAGCTCGACGCCGCGGCCGCGGAGCGCGCGCCCGCGGGCGCGCGCCTGCTCGCGGCCGGTCGCGTTGAGCCCGACGGCCTGCCAGCCCAGACAGCGCGCCGGCTCGACGTTCCAGTCGGTCTGTCCGTGGCGCAGCAGGAAGAGGGTCACGCGGTCACCGTCGGCGCGGGGGTCGCCGTCGTCGCGCTCCGGCCTCAGTGGAAGGTGAGCAGCGTGTCGCCGCGCACGCCGAGGCGCAGAGTCTCGACCGACACCACCTCGTCGGGCGGGATGTTGCCGAGGTTCACGTTGCTCCCGAACTGCTTGATGAACCAGGTCTGCTGACTCTTGTTCGGGGCCTCGAAGAGGAGCCGCTCGGCGCTGACCGCGCTGACGATCTCGTCGAGCAGGCCCTCCTTGACGTCACCACCGGCCTGGTAGATGCCCACCGTGCCCGACTCGCGCCCCTCGGTGATGACCTTCCAGGCGCCGGCGTCGAGCTCGCGCTTGATCGAGTCCACCCACTTGTACGGGGCGATCACGACCTCGGCGTCCTTGCTGCCGACCTCGCTCAGCACCGTGAACTCCTTGCTCAGGCGCTTCAGGAGGGCGACCTTCTCGGCTTCGTCCATGGCGATGGTGCCGTCGGAGATCTCGACGTGGCGCATGCCGAGGTCGCGCACCGTCTGCAGGTACTGCTCGAGCTTGTTCTGTCGCAGACAGACCTCGAAGAAGGTGCCGCCGAAGCAGACGGGGATGTCGTGACGCTGGTAGAGGGCCACCTTCTCCTCGAGGTTGGCGGTCACGACCGCCGTGCCCCACCCGAGCTTCACGATGTCGACGCAGTCCCCGGCGACCTCGACGAGGTCGCGCACCTGCTGCAGGCTCGAGCCCTTGTCGAGGACGTGCGTGATCCCGCTCTCGCGCGGCTTCGCCGTGCGCGTCGGCAGCGTCAGGTAGTCGAACATGGCGTCCTCCCGGAACGAGGCGCGGTCGATCACATGCTCGGGCCATCCTAGCAAAGGCGTCGGGGCGGCGCGCGGCGTCGGGGCCGGTGCCGGTCGCGCGCGGCGCGCCGGCGGGCGACCGACGCGGCGCAGGTCAGGCGCCGCGCGTGGCCATCGCGGCGCCGCGGGGGACCTGCTGGGTGATGCAGTGGATCCCGCCGCCGCCGTAGCCGACCACGGGACACGGCACGCCGACGACGGTCCGGCCCGGCAGCAGCTCGCGCAGCCGGTCCAGGGCCGGCAGGTCGTCGGCGGTGCCGGCCGTCGGCACGACCACCCCGCCGTTCGCCTGGTAGAAGTTGACGTAGGTCTCGACGAGGTCCTTGCCGCCGAGGCGGACCGGCGCGCTGCGCAGGTCGAGCTCGACGACCTCGAGCGGCCGGCCGAGGGCGTCGGTCGTCTCGAGTCGCCGCCGGTTCTCGGCCAGGTTCTCGTAGTCCGGGTGGCGCGGGTCGCGCACCATGTGCAGCAGGACCCGCGCCGGGCCGACGAAGGCCGCCACGCCGTCGACGTGCCCGTCGGTGTCCGGGTCCTCGTCGAGGCCGAGCCCCGACTTCAGCCAGATCACCTTCTCGACGCCGAGGTACTCCTGCAGCTCCGCCTCGATCTCGTCCCTCGTCATGCCCGGGTTCCGCGACGGGTGCAGCAGGCAACTCTCGGTCGTGATGAGCGTGCCCTCGCCGTCGACGGTGATGGAGCCGCCCTCGAGGACCATCGGCGTGGCGTACCGCGGCAGGCCGAGGTGCTCGGCCAGGCGCTCACCGATGCGGGCGTCGTCGTCGTAGGGGAGGTAGCGCTCGCCCCAGGAGTTGAAGGCGAAGTCGGCGAGCGCCCGCGCGCCGTCGGGCTGGCGCACGACGTTGGGGCCGCTATCGCGGATCCACGAGTCGTCGAGCGGCAGCTCGACGACGTCGATGTCGTCCGAACCGCAGTAGCTGCGCGCCTCGGCGCCTTCACCCGGTCGGGCGAGCACCGTGACGGGCTCGAAGCGGGCGACGGCGCGCGCCACCGCCGCGTAGGTCTGCTGGGCGAGCAGATAGTGCTCGCCCCAGTAGGCGCGGGTGCGTGTCGGCCAGGCGATGAGACAGCGCTCGTGCGGCTCGAACTCCGCCGGCATCCGGTAGCCGTCGGCGCGCGGCGAGCCGGCGGCGCGCCCGGCGTCGGGGCCGGTCACGTTCATCGTCTCCTCCCCGGTCGGTTGCGCCCGTCGCAGGCGCGACGGCCGTGACCTCAGCATACCCGAGCGACGACGCGCCGAGGGCGGGGCGGTGGCCTCACCGGGCCGGCCGGCTTGGGGGCCGGCGCGGCCTGCTCGGCGGCCAGGCGCGGTTCCGACGCCGGTGGCGCGGGGTGTGGTGCGCGTGAAGGCCTCGGCGCGCCCGGGACGCGCCGCCCCGGCGTCGCCCGGCGTGGGGCGCCTCGGCGCAGTGCCGCCGCTGATAGGATTCGCCGCGTGCCCCTGGGGCGCCACGGCGAGACGAGCGGAGGTTGACGATGGACGACCCGGCCCGAAGAGGATCGACCAGACCCGCGGCGGGCACGCCCCGGGCCGACGGCCTGCGCCTCCCGGCGCGCTTCGCCGCACACTCGCGCACCCTGCTCTCGTGGCCCTGCCGTGACGATGTCTTCGGGCCGCTCATGCCGGCGGCCAAAGAGGAGTGGGCGGAGGTCGCGCGGGCGATCGCGCGCTTCGAGCCGGTCACCGTCATCGCCCGCCCCGAAGACGCCGACGAGGCGCGCGCGGCGTGCGGCGCCGGCGCCGACGTCGTCGGCGTCCCGCTCGACGACTCGTGGATACGTGACAACGGCCCGATCTGCGTCGCCGACGAGCGCGGCCGCGTGGCCATGGTCGACTTCGGGTTCGACGGCTGGGACCACGAGTTCGAGCCCTTCGACCTCGACGCGGCCGTGCCGCGACGTCTCGCCGAGGCTTGGGGCGTGCGCCGCTACGAGGCGCCGTTCGTGCTCGAGGGCGGCGCCTTCAACACCGACGGCGAGGGCACGATCCTGACGACCGAGCAGTGCCTCCTCTACCGCCGCAACTACGGCCTGACGAGGCGCCAGAACGAGGAGCTGCTGCGCGACTGGCTGGGCATCGAGACCGTGATCTGGCTGCCCTACGGGCTGCTCGAGGACACCGGCCGCTTCACGACCAACGGCCACGTCGACGACGTGGCCCAGTTCGTCGCGCCCGGCGTCGTGCTGGCGCAGACCTGCGGCGAGGACAACCCCAACTTCTCTCGCCTGCGGGCCAACCTCGAGGTCCTGCGGGCCGCGACCGACGCCCGCGGACGGCCGCTCGAGGTCGTCGAGCTGCCGCTGCTGCCGTACGTCGAGGGCGTCGGCGCCGGCCTCGAGGGGGTGACCGGCCCGGGGGCCGATCACCTCATGCCGGCGCCCTACGTGAACTTCGTCTGCGTCGAGGGCGCGGTCCTGGTGCCGCGGTCGGGTGTCGAGGGCGAACAGGCGGCCTACGAGACGATCGCCGGGCTCTTCCCCAGGCGGGAGGTCGTCGGGCTCCCCGTCGAGATGTCGGCGTTCGGCGGCGGCGGGCTGGGCTGCATCACGCAGCAGGTGCCCGCCGGCACGTTCGTCCCGCCGGCGTCCGCCGGCTGAGGCCGACGCGACGGAGCGGGACGACGGGAGGCGACATGGCACGGGAGATCACGCTGGCGGCCACGCAGATGCCCTGCACGTGGGACGTCGAGGCGAACGGCGACCGCGCCGAGGGTCTCGTGCGCGCCGCCGCGGCGGCCGGCGCCGACGTGGTGCTGCTCCAGGAGTTCTTCGAGACGCCGTACTTCTGTATCGACCAGGACTCGCGGCACATGGAGCTGGCGCGGCCGGTCGAGGGGCACCCGACGGTCGCGCGGTTCAGCCGGCTCGCCGCCGAGCTCGGCGTCGTCCTCCCCCTGAGCATCGTCGAGCGCGCCGGGCAGACCGTGTTCGACTCCGTCGTCGTGGTCGACGCCGACGGCTCGCAGTTGGGCGTGTACCGCAAGGCGCACATCCCCGACGCCGTCGGCTATCAGGAGAAGCACTACTTCGCCCCCGGCGACACCGGTTTCACGGTGTGGGAGACGAAGGCCGGCAGGCTGGGCGTCGGCATCTGCTGGGACCAGTGGTTCCCGGAGACGGCGCGCTGTCTCGCCCTGCGCGGGGCCGAGGTGCTGCTCTTCCCGACCGCGATCGGCGTCGACCCGCCGCACCCGGGCGAGATCTCGGTCGGTCCCTGGCAGCGCGTGCAGCAGGGACACGCCGCCGCCAACCTCATGCCGCTGGTCGCCTCGAACCGCATCGGCACGGAGACCGGCGACGACGTGAGCATCCGCTTCTACGGCTCGTCGTTCATCGCCGACGAGCGCGGCGCGATCGTCGCGCAGGCGTCGCAGGACGCGGAGGAGGTCGTGACGGCGACCTTCGACCTCGACGAGGTGCGCCGCTACCGCGACAGCTGGTCGATGTTCAGGGACCGCCGGCCGGAGCTGTACGGGCCGCTGCTGACGCTCGACGGCGGCGACGCGTAGCGGACACACCGCCGTCGCCACGGGCGACGAGAGGTAGCCGAGACGTCGTCGCCGCGGGCCTCCTGCGTTCGCAGAGGCCGGAGGCCGGCGCCGCCACGGCCGTCGCCACGGCCGGCCCCGCGCAGTCGACCCGAGGCCGGCGCTGTCGGTGGGCGACTAGAGGCGCGCGACGAGCTCCTCGAGCTTGGCGCGCGCGCCCGCCGTCACGGTCTCGTACAGGCTCTCGCCGTGGCTGTCCATCGCCACGACCAGCGGGCCGAAGTCGCGCACCCGGAACTTCCACAGGCACTCCGGCATGAGCTCCTCGAACTCGACCTCCTCGACCTCCTCGATCTGAGTCGTCTCGAGGGCGGCCGCGCCACCGGTGATGGCGAGGTAGACGCCGCCGAACTCGCGCAGCACGGGCAGGGAGTCGGCGAGCAGGCCGCCCTTGCCGATGATGGCGCGCACGCCGTACTGCTCCATGAGCCCGCGCGTGAAGCGGTTCATGCGCGCGCTCGTCGTGGTGCCGATGCAGACCTTCTCGTAGCGTCCCGACCCGAGCTTGCGCACGTTAGGCGCGGTGTGGATGAGCACGGCGCCGGTGAGGTCCATCGCCGGCTTCTCCCCGCGGTCGAACATCGCGATCTGGGTCGCGTCGCGGATGCCGATGACGTGGCCGTCGATGCGCAGCGTCTGCCCGGCGCGCAGCTCGCGCAGGGCGTCGAGGTCTGTGAGGGGGAAGGTGAGGCGCAGCTCGTCGGCCGTCGTGGTGTCGGACATGGTCGTCTCCTCCCCGCTCAGAACCCGTAGGTGACGTCGCCGGCGGCGGTGACGACGGCGCTCGCGCGCCGTGCCGCCCAGCACTGCAGGTTGACGGCCACCGGGTTCTGGGTGATGTGCGTGTGGGCGTGCTCGATGTTGACGCCGAGCACGGTGGTGCGGCCGCCGAGCCCCATGGGGCCGATGCCGAGCTCGTTGGCGGCGGCGAGGAGCTCGTCCTCGAGCGCCGCGACGACGGGGTCGTCGTTGTGGGTGCCGAGCGGCCGCAGCACCGCCCGCTTGGCGAGCGCGGCGCAGAGGTCGGCCGTGCCGCCGAGGCCCACGCCGACGATCGTCGGCGGGCAGGGCTTCGGACCGGCCTCGACGATGCACTCGAGGATGAAGCGCTTGACCCCGGCCACGCCGTCCGCCGGGATCAGCATCTTCAGGAAGCTCATGTTCTCGCTGCCCGAGCCCTTGGGCAGGCAGTGCAGCTTGAGACCGTCGGGCGGGGCCTGCTCGCCCGGCAGCGCGGGTCCGTTCACGGCGTCCGCGGCGGGGTCGCCGCCGGACGCGCCGCTGCCCCCGGCCGCCCCGGCGGCCGGCACGAACTCGTAGTGCATCGCCGGCAGGTGGCGGCCGGTGTTCGTCATGGTGTTCTTGCGCGTGAGGGGGTGCACGGCGTTGGGGCGCAGGGGGTGCTCCACGGTGGCCCTCTCGGTGCCCTTCCGCACGGCGGCGGTCACGCGGGCGAGATTGAAGGCGCACTCGTCGCCGACCTCGAGCCAGAAGACGACGGTGCCCGTGTCCTGGCAGACGAGGTTCTCGTCACGCTCCGCGACCGCGATGTTCTCGAGCATGATGTCGAGGAAGCGGCGGCCGCTCTCGTCGGTCTCGCTCGCCCGCGCCCGCGCCAGCGCCTCCTTGAGGTCGGGGGGCAGCACCTTGAGGGCGCGGATGTAGAGCTGCTTGGCCGCCTCTTCGACGGCGTCGTAGATGTCGGCGTTCATCAGGGCTCCCGGGTGGAGGACGGCGAGTCACAAGCATATCGCGCTCGCGGCCGCGGCGAGGGCGGTAGAGTAGCCCTCCGGGGCGCGCGCCGCGTGCCCGGGCGAGACGAAGCGAGGACAGGAGTGTGCCCCATGAACGTCGCCCCCGCCGGCACGAGCTTCCTCGGGCTGCCACTCGAGCTCGACCTGGCCGGGGCGGTCGACGTCGCCTTCCTCGGCGCCCCGCTCTACATCGGGTACGAAGGCGACGGCGCGGGGGCGGCGGCCGCGGGCGAAGGGTCCGCGGCCGCCGCCCCCGTGTTCGCGGCCGCCGCCGACGCCGTGCGCGCCGCCTCCGCGGCGTACGCCGGCGTGCTGGGGCACTACGACTTCGACCTCGGGGGCCCGCTGCTCCCCCAGGGCGATCCCGTGCGTCTCGTCGACTGCGGCAACGTGCCCATGGAGGGCGACCCGCCGGTCGACTCGCGCCGCCTCACGGGCGCGGTCGAGCGCATCGTCGCCGCCGGGGCCGTGCCGCTGGTCGTGGCCGGCGATCACAGCGCGCCGCCGGCCGTCGTGCGGGGACTCGACGACGGCCGCCCGCTCGACGTCCTGCACGTCGACGCCCATCTCGACTATCGTGAGGACGTCGGCGGCGTCTGCGACGGGTACTCCAGCCCCGTGCGGCGCCTCAGAGACCTGCCGTGGGTGCGGTCGGTCGTGCAGGTCGGACTGCGCGACATCGGCAGCGCCCGCCCTCGCGAGGTCGCCGCGGCGCTCGCCGCCGGCAACGTCCTGATCACGGCGGACGAGGTGCACGAACGTGGGGTCGATCACGTCGTGCGTCTGTTCCCCGAGGGAGGTCGCGTCTACGTCACCGTCGACGTCGACGGGCTCGACCCGGGGTGCGCCCCGGGCACGCTCTGGCCCGCCCCCGGAGGGCTGACCTTCGCGCAGCTCTCTCGCCTGCTGCGCGGCGTCCTCGCACGCAGCGCACCGGCCGGCGTCGACGTGTGTGAGCTCGCGCCGTCGCGAGACCCTCAGGGCCACACGGCACTGGCGGCCGCCCGCCTTCTGATGCTGGCGGCGGGCGCCGCGCTGCGCGGGCGCCGCGCCTAGACCTTGGTCAGCATCGCCAGGCCGCTCAGGAAGAGGACGACGGCGAGGGCGATCCTCAGGAACCGGGTCGGCGTGCGGATCGTGAGGTGTGAACCGGCGATCACCCCGGGGACCGAGCCGACGAGCAGCGACGCGACCATCCAGAGGTCGACGTTGCCGAAGCGCAGCTGGGCGAGCCCGGTGACGCCGAGGAGCAGCGTCGCGTGGAAGACGTCGGTGCCGACGATGCGGCGCGGGGCGAGGGGATAGAACAGGATGAGGAACATGGCGAGCAGCGTGCCGCTGCCGACGGACGTGAGGCCGATGATCAGGCCGGTGCCGGCGCCGATGGCCATGCTCGCCAGCTTGCGCTTCCACGACAGGTGGATGTCGATCGCGTCGTGCTGGGCCTCGATCCTGAACCACACACGGATCGCGAGCAGGACGCCGACGAGGATCAGCGCCACGCCCACAGAGCGGTAGAGGACGGCGTCGACGATGTCGCTGCGCTCGCGGGCCAAGTAGGCGATCGCCGTCGCGCCCAGGACGCCGGCGGGGAGGCTGCCGGCCGCGAGCCACAGGGCGAGGGGCACGTCGATCGAGCCGTGGCGATAGTGCCGCCACGAGCCGAAGACCTTGGTGATGCCGGCGTAGGCGATGTCGGTGCCGATGGCGAGCGTCGGCTGGAAGTTGAAGAAGAGGATGAGGATCGGCGTCATCAGGGCGCCGCCGCCCATCCCCGTGAGCCCGATGAGGAAGCCGACGAAGAGCCCGGTGAGGCTCAGCATCGGGTTCAGAGAGTCGCCGATGCCGGAGAGGAAGAGAAGGAGCGCGCCGACCCCCCAACCGGAGATGGCGAGGATCCAGCGCCGCCGCCAGACCACGCCGCGCACGCCCGTGCGTCGTCTGCGTCCGGAGGGGCGAGCCGCGGGTGTCGCCGGGGCGCCGGGCGCGACACCTCGAGTGGAGTCGACGGGGTCGAAGCTCGAGACCGGCGAGCCGCTCGCGCCCGTCGACGGTGCGCCGTCGCCGGCGGTGCCGGAGGCGACCGCCGGGGGACTGGAAGGCGCCGGGGAGGGCGGGGGTACGACGGGGGCGCGGTCGTCCGCCGGCACGGAGTCCGTCGCCTCGATGGTCGTGGGATCAGTCATTCCCACCCCCGGTGACCGTTGCTCGGGCCCGGTCGAGGGGCGGCCCCGGGGACGGGGCCGCCCCTCGACCTGAAGACCAGTACGTCAGGCGTTCGCCGTCTCCTTGAGGGGGCGTGTGTGGATGCCGCACTCGCCGCCGCACTTGCTGGTGCCGATCCAGCGGCCGTCACGCTCGTTGATGCCGGTCGTGATGTGCGTGCAGGGCTCGCAGCCGAGGGAGCGGTAGCCCTCGCCGTAGAGCGGATTGACGGGCACCTGGTAGAGGGCGATGTACTGCCAGACCTCGCGCTCGTGCCAGAGCAGGATCGGGTTGAGCTTGAGGAGGTCCTGGTCGCGCTCCTCGACCTCGAGGTAGTCGGTGCGCGTGCGGCCCTCGGTGCAGCGCAGGCCGGTGACCCAGCAACTCACGCCCATCTCCTCGATGGCCCAGCGCACGGGCTGCACCTTCAGGATGTCGCAACACTGGTCGGGGTCGGTCTTGTAGAGACCTTCGGGAATCTCGGCGTCGTTCTTGAAGATCCGCGTCTCGGGGTGACGGGCGACGAGGTCGTTCATGAACTGCTTGGTCTCGGCGGGCTTGTAGCGCGTGGTGACGACGAAGCCGCGGATGTCCTTGTCGACCCGCTTGGCCAGATCCCACACGACGACCGAGTCCTTGCCCAGGCTGTTCGCGACGACGAGCCCGTCGCCGTACTCCTCGCGAGCCTCGCTGATCAGGCGCAGCGAACGGTCGACCTTCTCCTTGAAGTTGAGCCCGTTGACGAGCTCGTGGATCTCATCGGGGGTCCTGGCGAAGT
>Ga0209164_1000615_pt1 | contig 72920 bp, 57 predicted proteins | sample MTBNYHSulfiMetaG_FD_187458 | JGI IMG/M metagenome (GOLD analysis project Ga0209164, IMG submission 187458) | Enrichment culture microbial communities from rom New York Harbor, USA that are MTBE-degrading - MTBE-NYH (New York Harbor Sulfidogenic)... | ecosystem: Environmental > Aquatic > Marine >... | reverse complement strand
TGGAGCGAGAGCCGGAAGGTAGTCTACATGAAGTAGGTGGGATGCTCTGCCCTCTCACAGCTCTCTGACAGTGACAGTTACTCGGCGCGGGATGTGTTCTCCCATGTGGTGGAAGAGCATGGCGCGCTGAGTAGCTGTCACTTTCTTTTGCTGGAGGAACGGTACAGTCAGCAGGTCTCCGCTTCGCGAAAGACCTGCCGCAACGGGAGTGACCGCCTCTCAGCCCTGACCCATCGCCCGCAAGCGTTCCACACGTTTACGGATCGGTGGGTGTGTGGCGAAGAGACTCGACGAGTATTCGCCAATGTGTTTGACGGGGTTGACGATATAGAGATGCTGCATGGTACGGTTCGCCGTACGGCGTTCATTCGGACCAAGCGCAACTGTCGCTGCGTTCAGTGAAGTGTCAAATGCATGCCTTTCGATCTTGTTGAGCGCCGATGCGAGGCCCTCCGGGTTCCTTGTCAGCTCCACAGATCGGGCATCGGCGAGGTACTCACGATTCCTGCTGATCGACATCTGCAGCAGCATGGCAAAAAGGGGTGCGAGGATGATGAGCAACAAAGAAAGGATCATCAGCAGGAGCTGGATGTAACCTCCTCCGCCACCACGTCCTGAGCCCGATCTTCGCCCACCCAATGACCCACCAAGCCACCAGGCACGTCGCATCACATCTGTCATCATCACCACCGACCCAACGAGAGCAGCGACCAGCATCATGTAACGGATGTCATAATTGCGGACATGGGCCATCTCATGCGCCACAACTCCCTGCAGTTCTTCACGCGTGAGCAGATTCATCAGCCCACGTGTCACGGCGATGGAAGCATGCTGTGGGTCACGTCCCGTGGCGAATGCGTTCGCTTCGCCGGTTTCGATGATGTGCACCAGTGGCATCGGCATGCCCGAGGCGAGGCTCATCTCCTCGACCACATTCAGAAGACGCAGATCTTTGACCGTATCCGCCCGATGCGCCCCTGCAAAGCCGAGGATCGCCTTGTCGCCACCATACCAGGCGCCAACACTCAACAGCACGCCCAGGCCGAGGGCAACCACGATCCCGCCTTCCTCGAAGCCGAACCAGTAGCCGACCGCCCAGCCGAGACTGCCCAGGAGCAGGACGAACAGGGAGATCAGCAGCAGGGTGCTGCGTTGGTTTTGACGGATTTCCGCAGCGAAATCACGGCGTTCTCCGGGTGGGGGCGGGGAAAGGGAGGATTGGGTCGTCCGAGCGCCCGAAGGACGGCCCTGCCGTCCTCGGTCAGTCACATTCATCGAGGCAGCGGACGCCTCGAACTGAGTTGCTCCGGTGGGTGCATCAGGCGTGGCGGCAAACACCTCCCCACAGAGCGAGCACATGAGGGAGTCATCCGGTGTCTGGTCATACCCGCAGTGTGGGCAGGTTCGCATCCTTTACCTCAGCGGAGATCGACCTTCACATTCTCCCGTTCTTCTGCAGGGATGTCGTAGTGCTCAGCCTGCTTGAACCCGGTTGCGCCCGCGATCAGGTTGGACGGGAACTGCTCGATTTTGTTGTTCAGATACATCACCGAATCATTGTAGTACTGGCGTGCGAAGGAAATCTTGTTCTCGGTGCCAGTCAGTTCCTCCTGCAACTGGGCGACATTCTGGTTGGCTTTCAGGTCCGGGTAATTCTCCACAAGGGCAAAGAGCTGACGCAATGCGCCGGTCAACATGTTCTCGGCCTGCGATGTGTCCGCCACACCGCTTGCCTGGATCGCGGTCTGACGCGCCTCGATCACCTTCTGCAGGGTCTCCTGCTCATAACTCATGTAATCTTTCACCACTTCCACAAGATTCGGGATCAGATCATGGCGACGTTTGAGCTGCACATCGATCTGCGCCCAGGCATTTCGTATCTGGTTCCTTAGGGCCACAAGCCGATTGTAAATCCCTATCAGCCAGGCAGCTACGATCACCAGAACCGCGATCAGGAAAATAGTCTCGAACATCTCATGCCTCCGATCAGTGAACAAACAGGTGGAAGTCGCCACCGGTCTTGATTTTTCCTTCATTCAGCAACGGTAATGTGGTGGCGGGTTCCTCACGGCGCAATATGACGAAGCCATTTCGGGGAATTTTAACGGTCCTCACGAGAACTTGTACGGCTGTCTCTGCCCGGTCAGGTTGTCAAACTCGCTTGGAGGCCGCAGGTCTCCAGGGGTGTCTTGCCAACCCAACAGCAAACACCTTGTGGTAAGCTCTTGTTTTATTGAAAACAATGTGCCGAGGCAATGTAGTAAATACCTTTGGGGAATTGTCGGCAGTTCTTCTATAAACCCATCCAGCACATCTGTTTTCAATAAACAAGGCTCGTTTCAAGATGTCTGTCTCGTGGCGTTCAAGTCACGCCAGGAATCGTCGCTTCGTTTCGCCTCCTGACGAACTTGACCGCTGGATACATGCATTAATTCTGAGGAGAAACCTCAATTGTGAGGAGGAGCCAACGATAAATGGTGTGCTGCGGCGGTGGGTGAGATGGACCATGTCGGGAGGGGCAGGTATTATCTTGCATCGTTTCAGAATCGGAGGCAGGGATGGCGATGATCACTAATCGTGCGGGCTCGGGATGGAAGGCAAAGTGGGGCGGGCACCTGCTGATTGCGGGTCTGCCCCTTCTGTTGGTCGTCGCCATTCGTCTGCCCTATTTCAGTGTGGTGGCGTTGAACGAGGACGAGGGCCTTTACGCGATGGTCGCCCGCGCGATGCAGCAAGGGGGCGTGCCATACAGAGACGCCTGGGAACACGCCGCACCCGGGATTTTTTACCTCTACTGGATTCTGTTTGCCCTGTTTGGCAGTTGGAACATGGTGGCGGTGCGTGTCGCTGCCCTCGTGGCACACTGGTTGACGGGGCTCCTGGTTGGGCACGCTGTTCGCAGCCGTCACGGCGCCCTGCCGGGTGCTGTTGCTGCATCACTGACTGTCGTCTCGCTCGGAGGCTACCTCGCCCTCGATGTCGTTGCCGCGCTTACTGAAACTTTCCTGCTCCCTTTCCTGATGGCAGCCACCTGGTTGATGCTCAAATGGGGAGGTGGAGAGAAAAACCAGCCCATCCTGACTGGTGTTCTGCTGGCATTTGCCATCTGGTTTAAGGTTCACGCTTTGCTGCCGGGGTTCCTGGCGCTTGTGGGGGCAGGTGTTGTTCGCATCAGGAGCGATGAGAAGGAAACAACGGTACTGCTCGAAATCGGCAAGACCCTCCTCGCCGCTCTTGTCACCTACTTCCTGCTCCTGTTGCCGTTGATCCTTGCGGGCGGTTTCGCCAATTACTGGAAGATGTACATCCACTACAACTTCTTCTACCTCAGCGCGGGCGGCTATGGCGGCACCTTTTTCGAAGGGTTGGTCAACACAGCCTGGCAGTGGGGATTTCCCCAGTATATCGTGATCGCGGGCTGCCTCGCCTTTTTCCTCGGGAAAACAACCGTCAGACGTGACGCGGATCCGGCATTTGCCGTGCTGGGATTGGGATTGGCGGCAGGTCTCGTGGCGGGAATCCTTGGGGGACGGTTGTTCGGACATTACTTCATGCCTGCAGCGGCGTTGGCCGGGTGGATCGCGGGGGAGGGGGCGGCAAGGATTCTCAGCCAGTGGCGGGAACAGGGTATCCCCTGGCGCTCCTCCACACCTGTCGCGGGTGCAGTGGTGCTTCTTGCAGGGCTGCTGACGCCGATCCTCGTCTTTCACGCGCCCGCCTACAGTCTCCGTTTTGGCGAGGAGCGCGACCCGCGATTTACCCATCCCTATCCAACGTTGACACGTAATGTGAACAACCTGCTTGAACCGGGCGAGACGGTTTGGGTCTGGGGGTTTGCACCGGAGTTTTACCTCTACCTGGAACGTGACACCCCCACACGCTTCATCAACTGCAACTACCTGGTCGGGCTGGTGCCCTGGGTGAATGTCGACCCCCAAATCGACACCACGCCTCTAATTGTTCCCGGTAGCTGGCAGCTACTGATGCAGGACCTGCGAGAACGACCACCCGCAGTGATTATTGATGCGGCGGAGGCCAATTTCCGTTTCTGGGGGAAATATCCGATGCGTGGCAGTCCATCCCTGACACGCTTTGTCGAGCAGCATTATGTCAAGCTGGGCGATCTGGAGGGATTCACCGTCTACCTGCATGACGATGTCTCCAACAGGGAAAATGTGCCTTAGACCCCTGTCGGGTTATTCCTACTGGCTGTACCTGAGAGTTTGTGCGTGAACTCAGCTCTGCAGCCCGAATTTCTCGAGCATACGGTAAAGGGTCGCCCTGCCGAGGCCCAGTTTCTTCGCTGTCAGGGAGACATTACCACCGCAGGCACGAAAAGCCTCTCGTATCGCCAGTGCTTTGATCTCCTCCAGCGAGGGGACATCGTCCGCCGTGCGGAAGAGTAGCGCCGCTCCCGCCTCACCCTCCTCGACTACATGCGATAATGGTGTGTGATCCGCTTCGGCAATGTCACTTGCGTCATCGATCTCTTCCAGGGGCAGTTCACCACGTATCTCCTGCGGCAGATCGACCGATCGAATCACATCTCCTTCGCACAGTACCATGGCACGAGTGACGACATTCTCCAGTTGACGCACATTTCCCGGCCAGTGGTAATCGTTCAATGCTGCCATGGCATCTGTGGAAATGCCCCGAATGTCGGTCCGTCCGAGATGGCGTGCATGTTTGTCCAGCATGTGCCCGACCAGCAGCTCGATGTCGCCGGGCCGTTCACGCAGGGGTGGCATGTTGATGGGAAAAGCGTTGATACGGTAATAGAGGTCCTCCCGAAAGCGGTTTTCCCGGACCTCCTGATCCAGGTCGCGCTGAGTCGCGCAAATCAGCCGCACATCCACCTGAATGGTCTTGCTGCCTCCGACACGTTCGATCTCCCGCTCTTGCAAAGCACGCAGCAGCTTGGACTGCACCCCGAGTTCCAGTTCGCCGATCTCGTCGAGGAAAAGCGAACCACCGTGGGCAAGTTCAAACTTCCCGATTTTGCGTTCCAACGCTCCAGTGAAGGAGCCCTTTTCATGCCCGAACAGCTCCGATTCCACCAGTTCACGTGGGATGGCGGCACAGTTGACCACCACAAAGGGCTTGTCGCCACGTTGCCCACTGTAGTGGATCGATCGCGCGATCAGTTCCTTCCCGGTGCCTGATTCGCCGAGGATCAGCACAGTGATGTCGTTGTTCAGGGTGCGTGCGGTGAGATTGAAGACACGACGCATCGATGTGGATCGCCCGATCAACCGGTCGAAGGTGTGCGACTCCCGCACTTCTCGTCTCAACCTGGTCAGTTCCGAAGTAATCCGCCGTTTTTCGACAGCGTGACGTACCGCGGCGATCAAGTGGTCGTAGTTCACCGGTTTAGTCAGGTAATCGTAGGCGCCGGCTCGAAGGGTTTCGACAGCGGCACGGACACTTTCCTGACCCGAAACGACAATCACGGGCAGATCGGGGTCGAATTGCTGGATCCACTTCAGCGTCTCGAGACCGCCAATGCCAGGCATCATCAGGTCGAGGAGCACAGTGTCCGCGACCTCACCCCCCTCCAGCATTTCGATCGCCGTCTCACCGGATTCTGCCCTTCGGGAGGCGAATCCCGCATGATTGAGTTTCTGGCCCGTTGCCTCAGCGAGCAAAGGGTCATCGTCGACTACAAGAATACGTCCGGATGTGAAAGCTGACATTTGACACCTGGTTTAAGGTCACCCCAGATCACGCTCAGGGATAGTTCAAATATAGTGGCTTGCGGTTTCAAGTCCCTCTTCCGGACACAAACCTGATCGACTTCCACCTTGCCCCCGCTCCCACGGGCCAGGGTGGAGGAGCTACCGGCTGCTCTTCATTGGCTATATTGCCCGGCATCCGAAGAGGAGTTTCTGAACGATGAAACGATCGCCGCTGGTGATCATCCTGATGTCAGTCTTCATCGCCCTGATCGGTTTCGGGATTGTGATTCCGCTGATCCCGGTTTATGCCGAACGGTATGGTGCGAGCGGTGTGGAAGTCGGGCTGTTAATCATGGTCTACAGCCTGATGCAATTCCTCTTTGCTCCGCTTGCCGGAAGGTGGAGCGATCGGATCGGCAGGCGTCCAGTCATCATCGCCGCGCTGGCGCTCACTTCACTGTCCTATGTGCTGTTTGCCCTCGCGGATAACCTTCTGCTGCTGTTTGTAAGTCGTGCGCTGGCAGGAATCGGGGGCGCCGACATCACTGTGGCACAAGCCTATATCGCCGATGTTACACCTCCCGAAAAGCGGGCACGGGGGATGGGGTTATTTGGTGCTGCCTTTGGTGTGGGCTTCATCCTCGGGCCTGCCTTGACAGCACTGACTGTGCCGCTCGCGGAGTGGCTGCCACCAGTGATCGCAGCCATACTGGCGGGCGGGACCTCGATCTTCGCACTTATCTCCCTGCCTGAACCGGAGAAGATCACGAGTCGAGCCGGGCAGCGTCACCTTGTGCCAGCGGGTGCGGGGGCACTTCTGCTCATCCTGTTCAGCTTCAATTTTGTTGTGGTCTTCACACAGTCCATGCTGCAGAGCATGGTGGTGCTCTTTAATGTCCACACCTTCGGATGGAGCGAGATCGAGAATGGCGCATTCCTCGCCATGGTCGGGCTGGTAGCGGCAACCATCCAGGGCGGGTTGATCGGGAGGCTGGCGAAACGATTTGGTGAACGAAGCCTGGTCCGTGTCGGACTGTTTTTCGCGGCAACAGGACTCTACCTGATCAGCCTGGCTGGCCCGGTGAGATTCCTCATCGCTGGGGCGGCAACCAACGCGATCGGTTTTGCCATGATGCTCCCCTCTCTCTCCAGTCTGGCGAGCAGAAAAGCGCCACCGGAACGTCAGGGGCAGGTGCTGGGCACATTCCAGTCGATGGGGAGCATGGCACGTATCCTTGCACCGATCTCCGGCGGCCTGTTGTATGACAGCTTCCTGCCGACAACTCCGTTTTTGGTCGGCGCTGTGATCGCCGGGCTGGCGGGGATCGCCTCGATATTTCTGCTGAGTGGCAGGAAATGGGAATTGGGTTGATCTGAAACATGTTGCCGATCGGTCTGTGTTGCTTGATTCGAGAGTTGCAGGCTCCTCTTGATGATTCGTGAAGGAAATCAGCGGTCAGGTTCGCTGAGAGGCGGAACGAGGTGCATCGTCGCGGCGGGTCTTCAGCGAAGCGGAGATTTGCCGCCACCAGGTGATCTTGACAACCGGCTTAGCGGGGGTACAGCCGCACAGATTCTTGTCGGAACCTGAATCTTGCAGGATACCATCTGTTGTTCATGATTGAGTTCGGGGGCAGACTTGTAGTCGATCGAGTAAGGATTCGCCATGATGAGCGCGAAACAACCGCTGCGTCATATCGTGACCACAACCTTCATCTCCCTGATCGGGTTCGGGATGATGATACCTCTCCTGCCGCTGTTTGCCCGTCAGTTTGGTGGAGCCGGGACGCTTGTCGGGCTCCTGCTGGCGACAAACCAGCTGGTGGATTTCTTTTTCGCACCATTGGCAGGTCGGTTGTCGGATCGTCACGGCCGCCGACCGCTCCTCCTCGCAGCACTCCTGGTTACCGCATCGAGCTATCTGCTGGTCGGATTTGCCGACAGTGTGACGGCTCTGCTGGTTATCTGGACCGTAGCGGGCTTCGGGTCGGCGCAGGTGCTGCTTTCGCAGGCTTACATCGCGGATGTTACGGATGCTGAGGGACGCACTCGGGGTATGGGACTCTGGGGGGCGGCCTTTGCGGTCGGGTTTGTGATCGGTCCGCCCGCCGGCGCCTATCTCTACGCGGTTTCACCCCGAGTCGCGGCGAGTGCTGCTGCTGCATTTGTCCTGATCGCTACCCTATATGCCTTCCTGTTTGTCCCGGAGCCCGAATCGCACGCCTCGAATGGCAGCATCCCGAAGTCCGTACGCCCTTCCCTGCTCCAGATCTTTCGCCCCCTGGTGGTTGCTGCCATCCTGCTCTACTTCATCGTCATCTTCGTCTGGAGCAAACTTACGGCGATGCTCGCCCTTTACGGCCAGGATGAGTTCGGCTGGAGTGTGCGTGAATACGGCCGTTACCTCGGGTTTATCGGGCTGGTCGCTGCCATCGTTCAGGGCGGACTGATTGGCAGGTTGGCGAAGCTGTTCGGACGCCGTTACCTGGTGCTGGCAGGGTTTCTGATGATGGGCGTAGGCATGCTGCTGCTCGCGACTCTCGGTGCGGGAACGCTACAGTATCTCTCCGCGCTGCTGATCGCCATCGGGTTCGGTCTGCTGCTGCCCACACTTCCCGCCATCCTCAGCCTTGAGGTCACACCGGAACGGAAGGGACAGGCACTCGGGATTTTCCAGTCCGCGAGCACTCTTGCCCGTGTGATTGCGCCGCTGGTGGCGGGGTTGATGTATGATCGTGTCAGCCACAGCGCACCATTTGTTGCAGGAGGATTTGTCTCGCTGGCAACAGTGGTTGTTGCCCTGTTCGCGCTCGGAATCGTTGGGCATCGGATCATTCGATCGGAATGATCCAACCCGGAAAGAGGAGCATGGATAGCCCGAATCGGTTGATGAGCGTATATTGAAACGCTTGTCAGATCCCTTCTGATAAGAGTTCGTGCGCAGTTCTGAAGTGTGACAAGGCGGATTCTCACAAGCCTTTGAGCTGCTGTCTCCGCAAAGCAGGCGGCAGGTCTCCGCTTCGCTGAAGAGCTGCCGCAACGATGGGATATTGCCGCACTTCAGCGATCTTTTCAGGTAAGTGTTGATGGGTGATGACAGGGGAGAGGATTAGTGACCGGGGATTGGCTGACCCTTGCCCTCGAGAGGTTTCAAACCGCGTCCAGGTCGGTGCGTCTGACCCTTCCGCCGGATCGTCATGAGCGATTCTGGTCACGATTTGTCGAGCTTGCCCGTCTCAAACAGAGCGGGCTGACCATCACCCTGCTCCTGCCGAAAAACCCTTCCGATTCTCCCGGCTTGCGTGCTGCGCTGTCCGCCCTTGTCGACCTGGAGGGCACCCTCCATGAGATCAGCTGGTCCGCCGCCACTCCGCTTCCCTATTCACTTTTTGTTATGGACGACCAGTGGGCGCTCCTGACCGTCGGCAGCCCGGATGACAAAGAGAATGCAGGATACTGGCGTCTCACCGACCAGCAGGAGGAAACACGATTCCTGCGTGAGGCCTTTGATCGTCAGGCGGCACGGGGCGTCTGGGGGATCGACCCCGCCGAGTGGATCGCCTGGCATGACCAGTTGCCCCACCGTAAGCAGACACGCAGTGCGCTCGGTGCGCTGCATCGCGGCGAGAGACGTCTCTCCATCGCCTCGGCACAAGCAATGAAACGATTGCCGAAACGCGGTTTCTGGTTGATTAAGCCACGAGACAGCGCGTACGGGTTGGCCGAGCCTCCCGGAATCCTGCATTGGGGGCAGTGGGTGACACGTGAGCACCTCGCGATCGGTTGGCCGGAGTTTGCAGCAGAGTTTTTCGGACGAGGGAAACTGCCGAAACGCGCCGATTTTTTCCATTGGATGGAGCGGGAGTTCCCGGGGTTCCGTGACCGGGCACGTGCATACGCTACAGCCCGAGCCTTCCTGGAACAGATGCATATCAGCGACCGTGTCGCCGCAGTCGATGGTTGGATCGCATTGCAGGATGTCCCGGTCCGTTTCCATGGCTGGGGACGGATCGCGGGGACACCCACCCTCGAAAAGAACGGCTCGAAGTGGCCCTTGACACGTCCCGCCACCTGGTTGCGTTATGAAGTCGACCTGCCGGTGGAAGCGGTTCGTGCGGTGACCGGGCTCGAAAGTTGTACCTATCCCATCCACAGGATCGACGGTTCAGCTTTCAGTCGTCTTATCGACCTCGCGACCGATGTGCGACGCGCTGTCGCCGATTCCCAGATTACCCTCGACCTGAACTACATGGGCAAGATCAACGGGCAACGGGAGTTGATGTAGAGTGCCCGCACTCTGGTGCGATGCTGTAACGTGGCTTGGGTGATTCCGCGCACAGGCCAGATATCGCCACTCTTGCATTTACGATGTCAGCACACCAAGTTGTCGCTGGCGAGAGTTTGGAATTCCCCTTGCTGATGTACCTCATTTGAGGCAATCGCCCGGCAGGATGTGGAGAACATGAATTACACCCTTTTCATCGCGAACCGTTACCTGCGCTCGAAACGGCGCACGGGGTTCATCTCCCTGATCACGTACCTCTCCGCAGCGGGTGTGGGCCTTGGGGTTGCCGCGCTGGTCATCGTCCTCTCGATCATGAATGGTTTCGAAGAGGAGGTGCGGGCAAGGATCATCGGTGCAGATGCTCCCCTGCGTGTCACCACGTTTTCCCAGACCGGGAGTCACGACTGGGAGGAGGCTGCACGCAAGATTGCGGCCTTGCCAAAGGTTGAGGCGGTTACCCCATTTATCCTCGAGAAGGGGATGATCCGTAACCGACGCCACACCGAGGGCTGTGTGATTCGTGCGGTCGATGTGCCGACGGTGGAAAAGGTGAACAGCCTGCGCGACATGCTGATCGCCGGTTCCCTCGAGCACCTGGACATTACCGCCGACGACAAGAAAGGCCTGCCCGGCATCGTGCTGGGACGTTACCTCGCCGATGTCCTCTATGCCGACCTGGACGACACGGTTTACCTCTTTGTCCCCACCGGCATGACCAGCATGTTCGGCCAGCCCAGGGTGGGGCAGTACCGGGTGACGGGGGTTTTCGAGTCGGGGCTTGCGGAGTTTGATCAGGCCTTTACAATGATCGGATTGCGTGAGGCGCAGAGGTTGTTTTCAATGGGCAACCGTATCTCCGGCCTCGATGTGAAGACGACCACTCTCGAGGATGCCCACACAGTCAAGGAAGCGATCAACGATCAGATCGGGTACCCCTGGTATCCGCGCACCTGGTTCGAGATGCGTAAAACCCTCTTCAGCTGGATGCAGCTCGAGAAGTGGGCGATGTTTATCATTCTCTCACTCATCATCCTGGTTGCGGCGTTTAATATCGTCTCGACACTGGTCATGGTGACGATGGAGAAACGAAAAGAGATCGGCATTCTATTGGCGATGGGGGCGACACGGCGTGAGATCGGACGTATTTTTGTCTGGCAGGGGTTGGTTGTCGGCTTTATCGGAACCCTGCTCGGCCTCGGGGTGGGCTATGCCCTGATGTGGGCACAGCAGACCTTCCGTTTCTTCAGCCTGCCCAGCGACATCTACATGATCAACACCCTGCCGGTGCAGATGCATCTTTTAGATTTTGTTGCGGTTGGGGTGGTGGCGATCATCCTCTGCCTGCTGGCCGCCGTCTACCCCGCGAGACGTGCCGCCGAGCTTGACCCGGTGGAGGCGATAAGGTATGAGTGAGGTCTCAGTGAATGCCGCCATCGAAGCGAACAGCATCTCCAAGTCCTTCCAGCTTGGCAAGCGCACCATCGAGGTGTTGCACGAGGTGGATTTTGCCGTGCAGGCGGGGGAGTTTGTTGCCGTGGTCGGGCCATCCGGGGCGGGCAAATCGACCCTGCTGCACATCCTCGGCACGCTCGAGCAGCCCACGTCCGGCGGGGTCCATCTCGATGGCACCGCAGTCTCGATGATGAACGAGGAGCAGCGTGCCCTGCTTCGGCGTCGGACGATCGGCTTCATCTTCCAGTTCCACCATCTCCTTCCGGCTTTTACCGCGCTGGAGAATGTGATGATGCCGGCACGTATCCTGAATGTCCCGAATCGAGACATCGAAGATGAGGCACGCGGCTTGCTCACTTCTTTGGGAGTAGGGCACCGTCTCGACAACAAACCGGCTGAGCTTTCCGGTGGTGAGCAGCAGAGGGTGGCGGTGGCTCGGGCACTCATCAACACGCCGAAGGTCATCCTCGCCGATGAGCCGACCGGGAACCTGGACCGTGCCACCGGTCGAAAACTTGAAGAGGATCTGATCACTTTCGCGCGCGAGAAGCAGGCCGCCGTGGTGGTGGTCACGCATAACGAAGAATGGGCGGCACGAGCGGATCGTGTGGTGAGCCTGGTGGATGGGCGGATTGCGATGGCACAGTTGTAAAGGTTCGGACAGGATGCTTTGTGCTGACGGGATAGAAACAGGTCGAAGCAGTTCGCCACTGCGCGCCGCGCCGCGAGTGACTGTTTCCGGGACCTTCCAGCGTTGGGGCAGGTCTTCAGCGAAGCGGAGACCTGCCGCCTCTACCATTCTGCCAGGTCCGCAGAACTGGCGAACAATCGGGCAGCTCTTCGGACCTGCCCGAACAATGCAAAAACATTCAAGGACAGATTGCCACACTTCGCTTCGCTTCGTTCGCAACGACGGAATTTTCCAGCGTTGAGGCAGCTCTTCAGCGAAGTGGCGACCGACGGTCTCCTGTCGCGACTTGACCGCCGGATTCGCCTGAGACCAACGAACAGTTTTTCGTCTGGACCCGGGTATGTATCCTGTCCGGGAGATGCTCCCCGGTCTCCATGAAGCCAGGGCAAGCGGGCGAACACCCCTTGAAAAGCATTAGGCGCTCCTATATTAAGGCAGTGGGGGACGGGGTACTTTTCGTACCGGACCCGAAGGAAAAACCCGCAAGGATGGGTGATGACGAACAAGTTTTCTTTCCGTGTGCAGCAGGCGATCCAGCACGCCCGTGAGGAGGCGCTGCGCCTGGGACACGATGCCATAGGTGTTGAACACCTGCTGCTCGGCCTGATTCAGCTCGGCGAGGGAACTGCGATCCAGGTGATGCAGTCGCTGGGCGTGGACATGGACGAGGTCCGTGAAACCCTGGAGGAGGCGATCGAATCCTCCTCGACAACGATGAAGATGGGGAATATCCCCTTCACCAAGCGTGCCGAGAAGGTTCTGAAGGTCTCTTACATCGAAGGGAAGAATTTCTCGGCAGAGAATATCGGTACCGAGCATCTGCTGCTTGCCCTGATCAAGGACGAGGACAGCCTTGTGGCGCAGGTGCTCTCCGGATACAACGTGACATACGACGGTGTTAAGGCGGAATTGGACAATATGAACGCAGAAGAGACCCCCGAATCCCGCGAAGTCGCCCCCCAGAAGCCGGGTTCGAAGAGCAAGACTCCGGTTCTGGATCACTTTGGACGGGACCTGACCCGGCTGGCACGGGAGAAGAAGCTCGACCCGATCATCGGACGCGAGATGGAGATCGAACGAGTCGCGCAAATCCTCAGCCGTCGCAAGAAAAACAACCCGGTGCTGATCGGCGAGCCGGGGGTCGGCAAGACAGCGATTGTCGAAGGGCTTGCCTTGCGAATCATTCAGCAGAAGGTCTCTCCCGCCCTCTTCAACAAACGAGTGATTGCCCTTGACCTGGGCGCCATGGTCGCCGGCACGAAATATCGCGGGCAGTTCGAGGAACGTGTCAAAGCGGTCCTCGCCGAGATCGAGAAAAACCTGGATGTGATCCTCTTCATCGACGAGCTGCACACGATCGTAGGTGCGGGTTCCGCTTCCGGCAGCCTGGATGCCTCCAACATGTTCAAACCGGCGTTGGCGCGTGGTGAACTGCAGACCATCGGCGCGACCACCCTGAACGAGTACCGTGAGAACATCGAGAAGGACGGCGCCCTCGAGAGGCGTTTCCAGAAGCTGATGGTCGATCCGCCATCCATCGATGAAACCATTGAGATCCTGCGTGGCTTGAAGTCGAACTACGAGGAGCATCACGGGGTTCATTACTCCGACGAGGCGCTGCGTCAGGCGGTGCTGCTCGCGGAGAGGTACATCTCGGACCGTTTCCTGCCAGACAAGGCGATCGACGTTCTCGACGAAACAGGCAGTCGGTTGCGTCTGATGAACCTTGTGATCCCGGAAAACCTTGTGAAGCTCGAAGCGCAGGTCGAGGAACTGCAGAAGAAAAAGGATGACCTGGTCAAGAGCCAGGAGTACGAGAAGGCAGCGGAGCTGCGTGACGAAAAACGTCAGCTCGAGGAAGACCTGGCGAAGGCACGGCGGGATTGGGAGAACAACGAGCAGCAGACGCCCATCGAGGTGACGGTCGATGACATCGCCGAGGTGGTCAGCATGATGACCGGCATCCCGGTCAGCCGTGTGGCGATCAGCGAGTCGCAGAAATTGCTTGAAATGAAGGCGAAGCTCAAGAGACATATTGTCGGGCAGGATGACGCCATCGACGAGCTGGTCAAAGCAATCCGACGCAGCCGCACCGGACTCAAGACCCCGAACCGTCCCATCGGCTCTTTCATCTTCCTCGGCCCGACCGGGGTTGGCAAGACCGAGCTGGCCCATGTGCTGGCGGAGTACCTCTTCAGCGACCGTCATGCGATCGTCCGGATCGACATGTCCGAGTACATGGAGAAGTTCAACGTCAGCCGTCTGATCGGCGCGCCTCCCGGCTATGTCGGCTACGATGAAGGCGGGCAGCTTTCGGAGAAGGTGCGCCGGAAGCCCTACAGTGTCGTGCTGCTGGACGAGGTTGAAAAGGCGCACCCGGATGTCTTCAACATCATGCTGCAGGCACTGGACAATGGCGAAATGACCGACGGCAGCGGCCGCCGTGTCGATTTCCGCAATACGGTCATCATCATGACCTCGAATGTCGGCAGCCGTGAAGCGAGCAAATCTTCCATCGGCTTTGCGGAAGAGGACTCCGTCAATGCCTCCTACAAGGAGATGCGCGCCAAGATGCTGCGTACCGCCGAGGAGATGTTCCGGCCGGAGTTCCTCAACCGTATCGATGAGATCATCGTTTTCCGCAACCTCGAACGTGACCACATCCTCGAGATCGAGGAGCTCTACATCGAGGAGATCAACGGCCGTCTCGCGGATCGTGGCATCGAGCTCGAGCTGACGAAGAAGGCGAAGGACTTCATCTGCGACAAGGGCTTCGACGCCAAGACCGGCGCACGGACCCTGCGGCGGGCGGTGGAACGCCACCTCGAAGATCCCCTCGCCGAGGAGATGCTGAAGGGTGACGTCAGCGACGACAGCACCGTCAAAGTCGACGTCAAAGAAGACCACCTGATCTTCAAAGGCGCCCCGAAGAAAAAGGAGCCGGCGGAGAGCAAGGAAGGGTAGGCATAGGCGTAAGGTGACAGTCACCAAGGTGTTGCTTCTTAAGAGTGACTGTCACCGTGGTGCGATAGAAGTACGAATGCAGGCCGGGGTTTGAAACCACGGCCTGCATTTATATACCATCAGAACACCACGACTGATTCCATTCAGCAGGAGACGCTTTTCGCTGGATTACACAATCTTCGACACCATGCTGTATTTAAGGACAAACGTATCTTATAATCCCCTCTATCAACCGCTGACCTGTTTAACACTATGAAGCTCATCCCTGCTCCATCTCTTCTATCTCCATGCCCTTCAAGTACTTGATACCAGTAGAGCCCCACCATAGCTTGCTGGGCCGGTTGACCAGACGAACATCCATCCTTCCCCAGGAGTGACCCATGCGCCCTCTCAGGTATTCCATAAACCTCACATTGGACGGTTGTTACGACCATCGTGCAATCATCCCGGATGAGGAGCTGCACCATCGGGCTGCCGAGACTCTTGCACGGGCCGATGCGCTCCTCTTCGGACGGGTGACCTACGAGCTGATGGAACAGGGGTGGAGGAAAGAGAAAGGGGCCGGAGGATGGCCGGAGTGGATGGACTCCTTCGCGCGGACGATCGACGTGGCAAAGAAGTATGTCGTCTCGAGCACGCTCAGCCTGGTGGACTGGAATGCGGAACTGTTGCGCGGGGACCTGGGGGAAGCCGTCCGGCGGCTCAAGGAAGAACCGGGCGAGGGCCTGCTGGTGGGCGGGGTGCAATTGCCCCAGGCGCTGGCGGAGCTGGGGCTGATCGACGAATACGAGTTCATCGTCCACCCGAGGATTGCCGGGCATGGACCGACCCTGTTTGAGGGTGTGTCGAAGGGGATCGATCTGAAGCTGGTGGAAACCATCGAGTACGGCTCGGGTGCGATGGCGATGAGATATGTGCCGAAGGGATAAGCTGGGAGTGCCAAACATCGACATTAATAAAAGAAACGTCCTGGCTGTGCCCTGACCTCGCCGGGGTTGGAAACCCCGGCCGGTGTATGATCCATGCCCCCACCTCGAGCGGAGCCACCGGATCCGCCATCGATTCACCGCCCCCACTACAGAATAATTGCATCCAACAGCGAGTACTTACACCTGTAAAATCACCCCTAATGTGAATCTATCAGCAGGGATAGAGAGTCCAGGCTATTGTAACCCTGTTGAATATCCACCGTCTAACCTGTAGGTTTACCCATGGGTATGGTGAATGCCTGAGCCGGCATGGGGAGGATCGTGGGGGCGCTCTTATCCCGGGGGGATGTATGAACCAGACGCTGGTGCAGGGAACACTTACCGGCCTCGGCCTCAGTCAGAACGAGGCGAAGGTCTACATGACGATGTTGTCGCGTCCGGACTTCTCCGCGACCGATGCGGCATCCGCCGCCGATGTCCCACCCCAGATGATCTATCGTATCCTCGGACGGATGATGGAGAAGGGCTTTTGCAGCCAGGTCTCAAGCCGTCCCCGCCGTTTCACCATCACAGACCCCGCGATTGCCATCGACACCCTGGTCCACCGTCAGGACACCCTGCTTCAGGAAGCGCGCACCCTGCTGCCTGACCTGGAGGAGATCTTCAGCGGGGCGCGGCAGAACGGCAAGGGATTCGGTGGAGTTGAAATCCTGCGTGACCTGGAAACCGCCATCGCGATGAGTCAGCAACTGAACCTTGAGGCGCGTGAGGAAATCCTCTTTTTTGTCAAACCGCCCTACCTCGGTAATCGAAAAAGCATCCGCCGCCAGGTCGAAGGGTTGCCCAGGAGGGATAACCCACATCACCCATCTGTACGTGGACTGTACGAAACTCATGATCGCGCACAGCTTTTCACCGACCAGATCGAGCGCTCGATTGAAGTGGCGGGTGAAGAGGCTCGCCTGGCGAATCTGCTCCCGATCAAAGCGACGATCTACGACCGCAGACGTGTGATCATCCATATGAAGAACAAAGAATTGCAGCAGGTTACATGGCACACACTTGTAATCGAGCACGAGGACCTCGCGTCGATCCTCGCTTTGACATTTGAATCAATCTGGCAGCAGGCGGAGGACTACTGGAGCTGGAGGAGGAAGCATATGGCATGAGATTTCTCCCTGCCGACTATCCGTGGGGGCGGACCCGGCAGGGAATTGGTTGTCGAGTAGAGGATTGGCACGCTTCTCCATCTGGGCGCAGATCGGGCCTGTTTGAATCGTCCCTTCTGCCCCTGAGCTGTCCCCACCCGCAGGGCCCACACGGGGGAACCGGCACGGCCGAAAGGCACCGGGGACGGCTACCGATCACAACAGGTTGCCGGAAGAGTTTGGAGGAAGTATGTGCCGCATGAGTACCCTTTTTCGAAGCGCAGGATTGATTCTCGCCCTGCCTCTGCTGATCACCGGCTACGGTTTTGGCGCCTGGCCGAGTGATAACACCACCAACCTGGCGGTGTGCAGTGCAGCGGACGAGCAGACAGTCCCGAAAGTGCAACCCACCTCGGATGGCGGCTGCTATGTCGCCTGGATGACCCGCTACGATGCCAATTACTGCCTTGCGATGCAGAGGTACGACGGCGATGGCAACCCGCAATGGGGTGAGAACGGCATTCTTGTCAGCGAACACCCTCAGAATGGTTGGATTACCGATTACGGTTTTTTTGTTGACTGGGATGATAACGCCTACCTCGCACTCAACGATGTCCGCAGCGCCACCGCAGAGCCGGTCGAGGAAGACTGGGAGATTTATCTCTACAAGATCACTCCCGAAGGCGAGTTCCCCTGGGGAGCGGATGGGATACGTCTCACGGACAACCAGCAGGCCGATCTCGCCGCGAAGATCATCCAGACCAGCGAGGGCAACCTGATTGTGCTCTGGCAACGCATGGAGCTGGGCGAGGATCCGGGTTATTCGGTCATCTTGAGCAAGTTCGATGAGAACGGTGATCCTATGTGGGATCCGGCGGAACGTGTCATCAGCGATGACACAAGTGTCGCCTGGCCATCCATCATGGAGTGGGGAGACGATGAATGCGTCGTGCAGTATGAAACGGGCGATCCGGGTGAGGTGACCCTGCACCTGCAACGTTTCAGCGCGTCAGGGAATCCAATGTGGGGAGCGGATGGAATAGCCGTCACCGAACCTGTAGATCTTCCGTTCTTTGCATCCCCGCTGCTCACTCAGGACAACTTCGGTGGGGTGATCTCCGTCTGGTACCAGGGGGTCGGCTTTGCGGTTTCGCGCGTTTTCGCCCAGCGTGTCACCGGAGATGGAGCTTTCCCCTGGGGTACCGAACCTTTGCAGCTGACCACATCGGAGGATGTGTCGGAAAACGGCCCGGTCGTGGCACCGATCATGATGATGGGCGGCGGTGGGGCGATGGTTTTCTTCAAGTCACAGAAGTCCGGCTTTGGCTATGGAGTTGTCGCGCAGTATGTGAGCTATACGGGCGAGAGGGGGTTGGGGGATGAAGGGCTGCTTGTCCAGCCCTACACCTACGATTATGATCCGACCTGGATCGCCACCTGCCCCGCAGGCTGGGGGCAGGTCTACCTCGTGACCGCACGCACCAGTTCGCAAGACATGTCTGACTGCCTCCTGATCGCGAACAAGTACACGATGGGCGGGGATGAGACCTGGTCAAGCGGACCGGCGGTGCTCTCCCGTGCGCCGGGGGAGAAAGGAAGGATTCAGCTTGCCGAGGCCGGATACGGACTGCTGACGGTCTGGCAGGATGGCCGAAACGGCTTCTGGGATAATCCGGACATCTATCTGCACAGCATCAACGAGTTCGGGTCGGATGGCGGGGCACCCTATCTCCTCTGGCGAGACGTGGTGCATGGACCTTTCCTCCACCAGCTACCCTGGCATCTCGACTGCTTCATGGGGAACTTTTCCATGCCTGATGAGGGAGCCCTCCGTGTGACGATCGAGTGCGAAGGCGAACCATTCGATGAATTCGATGTAACATCGCACGCCGTTCAAATCGACGCTCTTGGCGAAGGAGAGAACCAGATCACACTTCACCTGGTCGATTCGAACGGCGACGAGCTGGATCCCCCGTTGGAGCTCTCGACCTGGGCGATCTACCATTCGCAGGTGGTGCTGAGTATCCTGTCACCTGATCCGGGTGCAACGGTCACAGATTTGCCTGTCAGACTCTCCCTCCAGGTAGAGTCCTTCGAACTCGGTGTGGATGGGATGCTGTTCGTTCTCGTTTCTTACAACGGGACGCCGTCGCTGATGGAATCGACGGTCGCAACTGAGATCGACATCAGTGACTTGAGCGTGGGGTACAACGACATCCATGTCCGTCTCACGCGGATGGATGGCACCGACCTGACTCCGCCACTTTTCGTTGAACAACAGATCCTCTACGATCCAACATCCGCTCCCGAAACGGATGAGTTGCCGTTCGTGTTTGCTCTGCACACCGCCTGCCCGAACCCCTTTAACGCGCAGACGACCCTGCAATTCGACCTGCCGGGCAGGGAGAGAGTAAGGCTGGCGGTGTACGATCTGCTCGGACGTGAGGTGATGCGTCTGGTTGACAGACAACTCGAAGCCGGTCGGCATCAGGTGAGCTTCAATGCCTCATCGCTTGCCAGCGGGGTATACTTCTGCCGTATCGAGGCGGGGGTCTGTCACGCCACAACCAAGCTGGCGCTGATCAAATAAAGCGTTGCGCTCGGCGTGTGGTAACAGCCGGGATAAGATCGTCGGCCAGCAAAACAGCGACAGTTGCTCGACGCTCGGAAGATATCACCCATTGCAGCTGCGGCAGGTCGCCAGACCTGCCGCAGCACTCTGTTCGTCGCGACCACCGATAGCGATTGACAGACTTCCTCCCACGACAACACTCGTGAGCAATCTTTATTCACTCATGGGATAATTCACTCAAGTGTCGCTATACTCCTCCCGAATCTTGCGCGTGCGCAGGGCTGTGAGTAGCAGTCACAGGAACAGGGAGCCAATGTGCCCATCGGTGAACAGACCTTCACATTCCTGCGTGATCTGGAAACGCACAACAGGGACCGCGCCTGGTTTGAAGCGAATCGTACGCGCTATGAAGCCGAGCTGCTGCTGCCGATGCGGGAGCTTGCCGAGACACTCGCCTTTCCCCTCAGCCTGATCCTGCATGATGTTTCAATCACACCCCGATTGTCACGCATTTACAACGATCTCCGTTTCCACAAGGACAAGCCCATCTTCAAACGGCACATGTGGCTGAAGGCAGGGGTGGGTCAACCGGCCGAACTCTGGTTCGCTGTGGGCCCGGAGGGATGGCGTGTCGGCTGCAAAGTTGTCGGTCCGAAACGCAGCGACCTGCATCATTGGCGTCTCAACCTGGTGCGTCATGCGGAGCGTTTTCGGGCACTGCTTGCCGTGTTGCACGATGCGGGGGGAGTCGAGTGGGAAGTGGGGGATGGGTACAAAACAGCCGTGATGGATGGCATCCCTGCGGATCTGTTCGATCTGGTACAGGCGCGTCTCGCCTGGGTGATGCAACCGCGGCGCACCTCATTCGTTCAGTCGCCGGAGGCGGACGCGCTTTTCGGGATAGCAGCTTTGCTGCCTGTCTACCTCTTCGCGACTGTTCACCCTCCGAAGCTGCTGGAACGTCTTGGGGAGCTGAATGACACCATCGCCGCACCTTATGCCGCCATCGAGCCGATCTGGGAGGCCGTGCGGTCCGTGTAGTGATGGTGTTCGTCAGTCAGCCAAATGTGCCGTTCACTCTTCCTCTTCATCGCCCCGAATCGCCTCCAGACCTTCACGGATCAGCCAGGGAATCATGGCGAGCGCGGCGACCGGGTCCGCCCACCACCAGCCGAGTGTCGAGTTGAAGAGCAACCCCAGCAGCAAAGCGAGGGAGAGATAGGCGCAGGCGAGAGTCTCTTTCGCCTCGGCACGCAACGCCGCATTGTTCAGTTTTTTCGCGATCCGCAGTTTTCCGATGGCGATCAGGGGCATGATGATCAGGGATGCCACCGCGAGAATGATTCCGACAAGGCTCTCCTCCGGCACGTGACGACTGAACAGATCCCTCCCGGATTCAACCAGGATGTAACCAGCCAACAGGAGGAAGGTGATGCCGATGAATTTACGGACCCGCTCTTCGGAGGCCCGCGATGCCTCATGATCCCTGTGCCGACCTTCCCACAGCAAATGGCTGAGCATAACCGCCGAAGCGGCCATTTCGATGACGCTGTCCAACCCGAATCCCAGCAGGGCGATGCTCTCTGCGACGACACCCGAGGCGATGGCGATCACCGCCTCAATCAGGTTGTAGACAAGGGTGAGCGCCACAAGCAGGGTTGCAGTGCGTAACAGTCGTGCGCTTGGGTTAGACTCCATCATCCACCTCATGCTATGAATCGCAGAATAGCTGTTCCAGCCGTGTGCGATACTTCAACCAAATGGGTCGAGATCAAGGCTTGTATTTTAAGGACTTGCCGTAAGTCCAGCCCATTGAACCTGCTTCCTCTCGAGTCAGCGGGTCAGGTTCATTCAAGTTGAGCTTGAAGAATACCGATGAGAGAGACAGGACATTCCTGCGGTTGTCTCAACCCGTGTTCTGCACCGAACCTGCTCCTGCAAGACAGGTGAAAGGATCGCGGCAGAACACCTGGGATACGGTCGTTGAAGGGTCGCTTCTGGCAGCAGGACCCTTGTTACGGAGCCCACCTTATTCCTGTTGGGGATGGATGACCGTCGGAATGCCAAAACCCCTGACCTGTTGTGCGGAGAGAGCCATGAAACGAAGAAACTCACGCCCGGGACGGCGTCTGAATGCCCGTCCCATGATCGGAGGCGCCCTGCCGCTCCCGCTTGCCCCCGGTGGAGTACCCGTGAAGCGTACCCTGCCGTCAGCGGGGCTTCATGCGCCTTCGCATCGCGACATCGGGACTTTCGAGCAGATGCTTTCCCCAGATACGAGAACTCCTGCAACGCAGACCAGGTACAGAGCGAGCCGTCACTCCCTCTCGAAGGGGATGGAACGGGTCCGTGAAGTGGCCGAAACGATGCGGACGTGGGAGAACCTCGTGATGCGACTCCAGGTGAACTGACCGGCGACTCCCCCAGCAAACAGGACTATCCGGGCGTGTGTTCGGTTGTCGTATCAGACCATCCGCGCGCTGAACCGGTCAATCACGGTTGAAGTAAACCCGAAAGCCCGCCTCGAGCCCGCCGCCACCCATGTTGATACTGCTGTCCCAGGCAAACCAATCCCCGTTATAGGGTGCGTACGCCCAGGTGAACATGAGATATGTCTGACTGTCCCGTGTCGCTCCGGGCAGGATGAGTCCTGAGCCGAGGACAACCCCCAGCGTATTCCCGCCATCCTCGTAGCTGTAAAAATCGCGTTCCTGCGGGACTCCGTTCAGATAGCTGTCAAATTGGAACTCAAGCCTCGCGGAGAAGGAGGTGTATTCGAACCCGCCGGTCACAAACCAGAGGGGCAGGGGTTCGAAAGGTGTCCAATCCAGCAGAATACGCACATGATTCTGCTTGTACTGTGTCGATTGCTTTGTCAGCGAGGATACTCCATCAACAGGGGAGGGCATACCGTATTGGTCCGCGCGCTTCGAGAACGACCAGAAGAGGTCAAGCCTGCTGGTGAAACGCCAGGTGTGACGATACCCTAACTGGAATTGCAGCCCGGGAAGCTGAGAGTCAGGCCAGCCAAGGCCGAGGGAGGGGTGGCTGGCAGCGACCTGCGTGGTGACCAATCCGAAGGCATTAAAACGGCGCATGTTAAATTCGGTGCTGGGATCATCGATGGTGGCCATCGTACCCGACCCATTCAACTCGAAACCGTAAAAGGAGCCTCCGGCAAACCAGGTTCCATCGGAAGATGCCTGTACTGCAGGTGCAGCGAGGAGGGCGGCGATCAGGAGTGCGCCCGCAGTTTGACGTAACATGCCGACCTTCCACATGGTGTGAATGAGGATCATCCGGTTATGGTAGCAAGCGGCTATCCCTGAAACAAACTTCGGACATGGAAACGGATCCCGGATTGGAGACGAAACCCGCCGAGATCGATCTCCACACGGCGTCCGAACAGGCTGGCGCCGTCACTCGCCGTGGAAGCACTGCCGTATCGCATCCAACTCCAGGTACACTCCAGGTAACCTTCTCGAGAAGCCGGTTTGCGAAGGAAGGTGAAGCCGAACCCGCCACTGTAGGAGAACAACTCGCCCTGATCGGAATAGTCTGTCGCCGTGAAAGTGTATTCATCGTTCGTCCATGACTCGGAATAGTAGCCGATCTCAACCCTGAACCAGTGGTAGCTGAGATTGCCGATCAGATAGAGGTTCGGTCGAATTGCGAATGGGGCATAGTGGAAAACCAGACCGATCCCACTCTGTTTCCAGTGATTGTATTCGACATACTCAAAGAAATAATAATCCTCTGCAGAATCGCCAGGAGCGTATACGGCCATTCTGTCGGTGTCCTGTGTCTGGTTTGCCCACTCACCACGGATCCCCACATGGAGACGGTCGCTGGAGCGAAGGCCCAGGGTGAGGGCGAAAACAGGCAGTACGGTGCTGTCCCATCCCAATCCCAACTGCGTCGCAGGCAGCTCACGCACAAGGGAGGGACCCACCTCGTTCGCCAGGTGGAAGGGGATGGTTCGGGTGGTGCTGTCCCAGGTCGCGGGAAAGGCTTTACCTTCGCCCGTCATGGTCAGGATGCCAATTTCCGGGGAGAGGGTGATCTTCGAAAGCCAGCTCTCCGCATGGGACAGCTCAGGAGCAGAACAGACTACCGCGACAACCAGTGCAAGGGTAAGCGTTTTCATGCGCGGTTTCCTTCCGGAACAGCCGGTTCAGAGTTGCTGCAGATCCACTTCGATTCCCACCGGACAATGGTCCGAGCCCATCACATCCGGGGAAATCCAGGCATCCGTGATTGCGTTGACCAGGTTGTCAGAAACGAAGTGATAATCGATACGCCAGCCGACATTCCGTTCTCGTGCGCGGGTGACCTGGTCCCACCAGGTGTACTGTTCCGGTTTGTCCGGATGAAACCGGCGGAAGACATCGACAAAGCCTGCGTTGATCCAGCGATCGATCCAGGCCCGCTCCTCCGGGAGAAAGCCGGAGACATTTTCATTCTCTTTCGGACGCGCGAGGTCGATCTCACGGTGTGCGGAGTTGTAATCCCCGCATACGACAATCTTCTTCCCCGCGGAACGCAACGCGCTGAAGTAAGTTAACGTCTTCTCGTAGAAATCCATCTTGTGGCGAAGGCGAATTTCATCACGCTTGCCATTCGGGAAGTAGATGTTCGCCAGCAGGACGCCCTCATGCTCCGTGATGACAACCCTTCCTTCTGTGTCGAAAGGGGGATCACCGAACCCGACTTGCGTACTCGACGGCGCCTTTTTGCTGAAGGTCGCGACCCCGCTGTAGCCCTTTTTCTCCGCCTGGGCGAAAACAGAGTGCCAGCCGAGCGGGCGAAGCTGCTCTTCGCTGAGCTGCTCCGGCCAGGCCTTGGTCTCCTGAATGCCGACCACATCCGCCCCTGCGCTGGCCAACCAGTCGGCCCACCCCTTTTTCCAGGCGGCACGGTACCCGTTCACATTCCAGCTGATGATCCTCATGACACTCCCGATTGATGCCCCACGCTTGCATGTGCAAGATACACCTGAATCGGGATGGTCGGGAAGATGAGGGGTGTGAACTTCTCGATTCTTTACGGCTTTTCCACCTGGTTCCTTCGCGCCGCTGGCTCTACCGCCAGGCGGCACCAGGTGTGAAAAACCGGGGGTTGACCAGACAGAGGCAGCTCCTGCGTAGAGCTCGGGATGACTCGTGCCAAGCTCAGGGCTGCGGTTCCATCCCCAGCGTGGCGGGGGGCACGATCATCTCCTGCATACGGTGAAGCCTCCACTCCTCGTAGGGCCGCTTCAACTCATAGACCCACGATTCCTTCGAATGGTTGAACGGAGGGTTCAGCTTGTGCAACAGGTAATCCGCGAGGCTCGGGCCATAATGGTGGGTTTCCTTCAATGGTCCAAGTGCCCGTTCGAGACGAGCACGATAGACGGCCGGGTCACGGTGTGTGAAGAGGATGAGATGAGTTGGCCAGGGGAGGGCACGCTCGTTTTGGCGGCGTTCGATGTAGCCGTCAAGTGTGTCAAGCGTTGCAGCACGCATCACATAGTAAAAATCATCGTGCTCCAGTCCGGCGTAGTAGTAGGGCAGCCATTGGGGATGGTCGATGGTCACAGCTACAATCCCGCCGACATCGGGATTGCGTCCCAACTCGATCAACGGCTGGATCCTTGCCTTCTGGGAATAATTAAACAGTCCGATCGGAAGCAGCAGCAGGTTGAGTGCCAGCATGATGACGAAGGAAACACGGACGAATCGTCGGTCACGCCAACGGACCATAGACCAGCCCATCATCGCCAGTACAATCAGCGCAGGCATGATCGGCAGGATGAATCGTTCCTGTTTTTGCGGGATCAGGCTGTGGACGACAAGAAAAGCGAGGGTCGCCCAGAAGGTGACCGGCAGCCTTTTCCTTGCCCGCATAAACCATGCAAAGGCGAGCAGAGAAAAGGGTGGGATCAAAACACCTGCAATGGTGGCGAGATAAGTCCACCAGGGACCGGTGACATAGCTATAGACAATTTTCGACTGACCGATGAGAGAGTAGAGGATCGAACTGAGGAAAAATCCGAACGAGAGGTAGTCGACAATCCCCTGAATCACAAGCATCAGTGCCCCGCCCAGACTCAGCGCAACCAGGTTGCTCCAGCGGCTGCGGGCAAAGTAGACGAAGAGCACCGCGATGGGGATGACGGCGGTCTGGATTCTCAACATGAAGGCTGCGCCGAACAGGACTCCTGCCCAGAAGGCACGAGACGGCCAGCGTCTTTCTTCGTGCGCAGTCTCTGCATAGTAGAGCCCGGCAATCAGCAGGGGTTGCGAGATGACTTCGACCAGGTTACGGACGGCCATGAAGGGCAGGATAAAATGTGCGGCGGCGAGCAATCCGCCCCACAAGGCAGCACGTTCATCGGCATATCGTTTCAGGAAGATGTAGACAAGTGGGACCAGGGTGAGCGACCAGGCTGCGTGCAGGGCACGGTTGACAAACATCACCGTCTCCGGATCGGTCACTCCGACCAGCTTCAACAGCCACATCATGCTGAAGATCAGATAGGGGTAAATGATTCCGCGCTTGATTGGTTCCGAGTCCTCGAACCAGGTCGGGATGCCGTTGAGCCAGTCGGCAGCGGGACGTATCACGAGAAAGTGGTCATCCGAGGCGAGGTAGCCACGGGCGAAGAAAACCGCGATGATGCGCAGAACCACTGCAACAATCAGCAGGGTTGTAACAGGATGATCCCGCACGAAACGGGGGAGGGTGCTCTCCCGCTGCACCATGACATCTCCCTGAGATACCAGACCGTTGGGATGGGGTGAACCTTACAATTGTCTGGCGACAACGGTTCTCGGTTCGCCCGGTTGAGTGATCTCAAATCCCAAAGAAATGTACAGCGACAGAGGCCCGTTCCAAAGTTCCTCCGGGGGATGCCCCTGCCCAGACCGTGGGAACGCTTCCACCCTTATTGCGCCGAGGGAACGAAGCTGTTCGAGCACCTGCTCGATCAGGTGCCTGGCAATGCCGCGCCCTCGCCAATCCGGGCGGATCAGCAAGCAACCGATCGCCCAGGTTTCAGGGTCGGGAGCGAGTTGGAATTGCCTTGCGAGACGGGGGATGGTGTCGCGTGGTGCGGCCTGAACCCACGCGACCGGCTCCTCCGCACCCTCGGCAAAGGCAAGAAAGCCATCCTGAACCCCATCGGCGAAGAGCTGCTCACGGATCGCCCGGTTCTGCTCAGCGGTGCGCTCCTCCCAATCAGACCACGACTCTACATACCACGCCACACAGAAACAGAATCCCGCTTGATGCTTGTCGCAGTGAAGGCGGTAAAATGCGGAGGTGTTGTCTCGGGATACTTGTTCAAGGCGCAGGGCGGGCATGGGTTCCTCTCTGAGGAGAGTGGTTCTCTGGAAAACCAGATTATCCGTCTTTTTCGTAAGGTAGAGAGATTCTTGAACTAAATGACCCATCCGGGCTTTTTCGAGAGATTCAATTCGAGGTGTGGTCCGGTTGCCCCGTAGCCGGGTTTGCATTTGTGTATGTCCCAAATAATGGACGCACAGAAAAAGCATCGATTGGCAGCGATGAGTATCGGTGCGAGCTTCATGAGCTTCATCAAGAATCCACCGGAAGAGATCGATGCTGATGGTACGAGTGCCTATACTGGTACCTAACTTATCATTGATGTCCCAGTTTATCTCCCCGTGGACTACAGATTCATCTGGGAAATGGGCTGTCTAATACTTGCAGATACTTGCAGATTCAAAGGCGCAAGAGCTCACAATGCCGTGATAGGATATGCGAGGCGAAAAAACGAAATACTAGTTGGATTCTCTTGAGAATCGTAGAAGCGGCTTAATATAATAGCTTCGAGTATACTAAGTCCGCTTTGTTGTGCAGTGGGCAGATGTATTTTGGGAATGCGTTTTCACTTGTTCAAGCCTCTGAGCGAGGAGATCGGAACGGTGTCGGGATCAGGGGAAAACAGCACAGCGAGGGCCTGAATGTCGGCTCGAGCATCTACAAACGGTCTATTCCCTTTATAATGCAACGACTGGACTCCAGGTCTTTCGACGTGTGCAGTTCCTATCGTTGTCCAGATTGTTGTATAATCACATAATTAAGCGGTCTTTCTACTTAGAGGTTCCCAATGCAAAAAGCAAAGTTATTCCTCATACTGCTCATCACTCTTTTTCTGCATTCCCCCACTTTGGCTGATTCTCTGATTTTTAATGTCAGGATGTGGGTTCGTGATGGTTCAACCGAGTATGGTGTGGGAGGGGTGACAGGGAAGTGTGTAGTAGCTTATCTCCCAAATCGTAATTATCCGGCCCAATTTGAAGAAATATCCAGTATTATGGTTACAGGCAGTAGTGGTTACCTTTCTTTTGTTTTTCAAAAGCCATCGAGTTGGGATGATTGGGCATGGATTAAGCTTGAAATATACGATTCTCCTTTTTATATTGATGTAGATTATTATAATCCGCAAATACCTAATAGTAATCCACGTTTTCTTTATAATCTAACTTATTATCCGAATCCACCGCATCAAAACTGGACTACTACCTATTTTTATGTGCGTGATTATAGCGAGGGGGAGGGATTAGGCAATCCATATTGGTCTGATGACGACAGCGACAATATTGCTGATGGTCTGGAAGAGGAATTGGCGAACAAATTTAGTCCTGTATTGCATAAACACGCCTACGATATGCAACAAGATCTCGCAAATTTCGAGATGACTCTTAATGCAAGTTCATTTATTTATGAAATAGATGAAGCTTATACATCACCTCAGTTTAGTACATCCCCTGTTCATAGATGGACTTCACAATCAGGTTCTGTTCACGCTTGTACGCAGGGGGTATTGAGTGGTGTCAGGTGGATGATGAACATCCCTAATGGCATGTATCATCAAGGAGCACCTATAGGAGAAAGACCTATCTATTGGCATGTATATGGGGATGAGAACTACTACTATGTGCAGTATTGGTATTTTTTTAACTGTAATGATTTGCGATATCATAATCAAACAATGCATGAAACATATCATGAAGGTGATTGGGAACATGTTGAATTGAGAATCCAGCGAGGTACCAAAACGCCTGATATTGTAAATTTCTACCAGCACTATGGTGGAACCACTCGATCTGTGAGTTCATGCTGGTGGTCCTCATCCAATAGCCTTACAAACAATCCAACTCAGGGTTATTCAACATCCAGAACACACCTTCATGTGTATATAGCAGCAAATAGTCATGCTTCTTTCAACCGTTATGATCCGGTCTACAGAGGCAGAGTCGTGATTGCAGGGAGCGAACTTGAGGATTACATAGATAACTGCGACTATACATCTTATAATAGCCTTTATTTTAAATATGATTTTATGGAAAAACTCGGAGAAGTATCGCATCAAACCGAAGCGCACGGCCGAGAATGGGAGCCTCATTATCTTGCAAGGACAGATGTTACGGTGGAGTGGTTGCCCTACACTGGTTATTGTGGCGCTCAGTGGTGGTGGACAGGATCTTTTCCATCCGTAGACCCTAAAGCCACTCCACCACCGTTTACTCCAGCACGCCATCCAAACTGGGGTAGTTTTTCAAGAGGATATCCTCATTTTGGAAATGAAAATGTTCCCAGCAATTACTTGTTCTGGCAAGTGAGTTATTTGACCTGGGAGAGTGATCCCAGCGATGGCGATGCCACTGGAGGTCAAGGCGGGCCCAAAGTAGTCCATTAAATGAGGAAAAACTGACAGAATGGAGCGACTATGTTTAATCTACTTGTTTATCAAGATAATAATTCTTAGCGTTATCGCTAACGAGATAATAGTAGGCATCAACAATTTGTTGGTTTGCTGAATGTCATTGATCTGTCTTTTTCAAGAGAAAAGTCATCGTTATTTCATACGTGAGAGCGATCATGATGGGAAAGTATGTATTCCGGATTGTCATATGCCTCGGAATGGTATCCGTTCTGACCGTGTCTGCCTCCGCAAAAAAACTGGAGAGTGGATCTGTGTTCAGTAGCGAAAAAGCCAGTCTACTTGGATCCCCTGATTCTTGGGTGATGGGGCCAGCAACCGGGCTACCGTCCATACTCGGTTGGCGTGTAGAGCGATTTTTGGGGGAGGACATGGACGAGCTGCCATTGTGGTTGGCCGGCTTGGATTTCAGTATCGCGATTCCTGGCGGAAAACTTAGTGTGGAACGACGTTTACAAGATGGTCACTTCTATGCAGGGTTGGGGGGAAGGATACTCTATTTTCCATATTATGGCAATCAAAAAGAGGCCCAGTTTTATTCACTTTCAATTCCTCTCAGCTATCGTTCTGTAATAGGAACAGGCAAATGGGTCTCGCATGTATCCTTGAGTGTAGAAGTGTACACAAATGACTTTAAGGGCTGGCGGATGCTTCCTGCCTTGCAAATTGCTTTCTTAAGCAACATGTAGCATGACTATGTCAAAAATGACCTCGCCCTAGTTTATGATGTGTAGCTAGATTTAACGAAAGAACTGGTTAAATTATGTCTGCCAAAGGATATAAATGTGTATAGAATGTCAGTTGACAGGATGATTGTAGTTTGAATATAAGAAGATAAATATTAGAGAGCCAAATTCTTGATAAGAATGTGCTATTTGTTGCTACTCTCTTATTGAAAGGCGAGAGATCATGAAAATTCACAAATGCATTCTGATTTCTTCCATGCTCTTTATTGTTGCGGTGACGGAATCTTTGTTTGCGCACCCCGAACTTCAACCATATGACATGGAGTATCAAGTGGCTGGAAGAAATGTTGGTTTTGTTTTAACAAACTACGGTTACTTTGGCTCCGTTTCTCCCACCAATCCGACCATGGAATATCCGATCGGTTCTGGGAATAACGTGTTGCACCATTCGGTACTGTGGATTGGTGGTGTCACGCAATCAGGAGATACACTCCTCTCCTGCGGTGATGGCAATGTATCGACAGGCTATTCCGAGTGGCATCAAACGGGAGCGGACACGATTCTGATTGTTGATGCACAATCAGCGCTTTCCGACAAGGACACGCGTTGCTCTTTCTCGGATTCATGGAATATTCCTGGTCATCAACCATTGGGAGTGTGTGTCATCCAACAAAGTTATTTATGGAGAAACGCCCACTTTATTATCGTCGATTTTACAATTATAAACGAGGGAATGCAAGGAACTTTATCCAACCTGTATGTCGGTCTGATGTGCGATTTTGACCTGCCTGGCGAAACATGGAATCCAGTAGACAACCTTAACGACCTGGTTGAATACGAGGTGGACAATAAACTCGCCTTAGTGTACAACGATGAGATTAATCCCTTGGGGAATAGTTCGGCGGGTGTGAGAATGCTCTCGCACAATCCTGTCACCCATGCCGTATGGGATTGGGAACACGACCCGGTGACAGATCGAGAAAAGTTTGAACTGTTGAGCCAAGAACAATTGGATGGCATCCCTGTAACGGCAAACGATTATCGTTTCCTCCAATCTGCAGGTCCGTTCACTCTCGAAGCTAACGATACTATCCGAATCGCCTTTGCCTTCCTCGGAGCATCCAACAGGAACAGTCTACAGGGGCAGAGTATCGTTGCACAGAACCATTGGGACAATTTGGTTTCAGATGGTCTGGGGAAGCGAACCGGCAATATTACCGAGATGTCGGGTATCCCGAAATCCTACGATCTACAGTGTGTTTTTCCGAATCCCTTCAATTCCATGACAACAATAACAGTAGGACTTCCTAATTCTGCTTATTTAGATATAGTTGTCTATAATGTGTCAGGTCAGCGCGTCGCAACCCTTTCAAGCGGTTACCAAGAATCAGGATACAACAATTTCACTTTTAATGCAAATCATCTTTCTAGTGGAATCTACTTCGTTCATTCGTTTGTAGATAATAAACTTGATAAAGTGCAGAAAATCGTTTTAATGAAATAGCCATCGTGATTATCGGGAATAACTGGGAATAATTTGGACAGACCCCCATTTGTTCCCTCTTTCCATCTAACAACTTAGGGTGAAAAGATATCACGCTGAAGACGTTTGCACCAGAAGTGCACTATGAGAGTGAAAAAAGAGATGGAAGTGGAGGATCGCGACCTTAACTCCCGTCTCTACTGGTAATGATCATCGGGAGTGCAGGTTGTTGATATGCACGCTTAGGTGCGGGGCACCCAAGCCACTCGGTGGACTATCCAGTCCTTTGCAAATGATACACACGAACGATACAGCGCAGCATCTCCATCATCCCCATCATCCTTGGGATCGTTTATTTTCCAACCGGCACCATCTCGATATAGAAGTGCTGGTACGAGATTGCACCGAAGATTCCCAGGCCATTCTCGATGTTGTCCTCGATACGGTGGTATTCGCCTCCTTCGGTCTCGTTTTGCAGAGTGAAAACGTAGCGGTAATATTCGTGCGAGGCAGACATCAGGCCGATCTCGTACATGCCGCGCCAGCGGAACATCAGCCACGGGATGTTCATTTGAGACTGGTCGCTCCGCAGGGGGGAGATGTAGTATTGGTCCTGGATGTTGTCTTCCTCTTCTTCGCGCTCCCAGCGTCCGGGATCAAGATAGATGAGGCTGTCGCGATGCTCGATGCAGGTAATGTTCAGCAGGAAACCACCGACATTGAGGGAAGGCGTCCATTCGAGCTGGATGGTCGGGTCCTCCTGGTTCAACTCGGGTAGTTGGGTTTGCGGCGGTGTTAATTCGGGATAGCTGATCACCTGTAGGGCGAAGGTATCCGGTGCTGTTGTCTCCCCCCAAACCGTGGCATCCAGATCCGGATGATCCGCCACGATCCGGTAGGTCCATCCCGATGCGGGGAGATGAGCCGCGGGATTGACTGCTTGATAGAGGCCCCGTGTCCCCGGGTTGTCCTCGAAATAGACCGCCTTCTCTGTGCTGTCGACGGGCTGTTGGCTGCTATCTGTCACCGGGTAGATCACGATCCTGGCGTTGAGAATGCCAAGCGCCTCCCGGTTATACCGCCGTTCAAATGCCCCCGTCCATTCGAAATGTACCGTACTCATGGGCTGTTCGGTCTCGATGTAAGCCGTCAAGACCGGTTCCGGGTTGTAGTTCTGATTCTCGGTCGGGTTCTCCTCACATCCGGTAAGGGATAACAGGAACAGGGCGCAGGCGAGGATCGGAACACTGTGGATCGCGCGGATTCCGGTCAAATGTGTATGAATGAATGTTCTCATGTTCAAAACCTCACTTCGTAGCTTACCAGTGGGAGAATCGGCAGGAGACGGACATCCTGGACCTTCACGGGATTGACTTCCGTGTTGTACCCACGATAGAACAAGGCACGACGGCTGTAGACATTGTAGACGCTGAAGTTCATGGTTGCACGGTAACGCTTCATCAGCAGATGGTCGTATCCAAAGGTGACATCGAGACGATGATCGGCGGGGAGACGGTAGTTGTTGACGCTCCCGTAGACGATTTCTCGTCCAAAGCTGTCGTCAAAGGCGGGATTGATGCGTGCGTACTCCCTTGTCATTACTCCCTCGCCCCTCGTATGCCCCTGCCCGGTGTTGTACAGCCAGGAGGCTGAGAGAGACCACCTGGGGTTCAACTGATAGCGGCCGACAACCATAAAATCGTGCCGGCGGTCCCATTTCGGGTAGAACCAGTCGCCGTTGTTGACGTCCGTACCCGGGAAACGATGCTGGGTCCACGCGAGCGAGTAACCGAACCACCCGGAGAGGCGGCCTGCTTTTCGGCGCAGCATCCACTCGAAACCATAAGCGTACCCCTCGCCGCTCAGATAGGCATCCTGCATGGCCTGGGCATTGTCGCTGTTCTCATCGAAGAAGAGAACATCCTTGATGTCGTTGTAGTAGACCTCAGCGGTCATCTCAAGGTCGTTTTCGTAGTCATACTCAACTCCGAATACGATCTGATCGGCATAAGTCGGGTCTACGGTACCGTCGATAGCTGTCCAAATATCCAACGCACTGAAGGTTTCGCCTTGAGCAACGATGTTGACCCATTGGGTATAACGGCCGCCGGCAAGTTTCAGACGCAGGCGGTCATTCCAGTGATGAACCACTGCGAGACGTGGATCGACACGTAGAAAATCACCCTGTTGGTGGTAGTACCACCTTACCCCCGGACGAGCCTCCCAAAGGGGAGAGATGCGCCATGAATCCTGCAGGTAATGTGAATAATTCACCACCTCATCGCTGAAATCCAGCAGCACCAACTCCTCGTTCTCGATCAGGAAACTGGTGTTGAATCGGCTGACCTGGACCCCTGTTTTCACCTGGTGGTGCTCCAGTCCAAGCATTTCGAAGTCGGCACGGAAGGAGGTTTCCCGGAAACGGTTTTTCAGATGGGCCAGCAGGATTCCCTCATTGTGATCTTCGAATCCGGAACGGTACTCGCTGTGTGCGGCGGTGGCGGTAAGGAAGCTGTTACGTCCTACGACCTGACGTAAACGGCCATAAACAGTCCGGTTGCCCCAGAAGGATTCGATCTCTTCCTGGCTGTACTCATCTCCGAAACTCCCTTCCAGGTCATCCCGGCCCATGTAACCGCCGACGGTCAGGATCGTATGGCGTGTCAAGTCGAGGGTGACTTTGCCATTGCTGTCGTAGAAGTAGTAGAGCGGTATGTCACCGAACTCTTTCTTGTCAACCTTTTTCAAACCATTGATCAATGGATCGAAATAGGTACGGCGTGCGGAGAAAGCCAGCGATCCGGCATCCTTCGGGAGTGGACCTTCGATGGCGGCACGTGCCGAAATGGACGAAACCATCGCCGACCCCTCGTACTCACGACGGTTGCCGTCCTTGGTCACCACCTGCAGGACGCTGCCTGCCCGGCCGCCATATTCCGCGGGGAATCCCCCTTTCATCAGCGTGATGTGCTTGACCGCTTCTGAATTGAAGGTGCTGAACAGGCCGAACATGTGAGCGGGATTGTAGACCGTGCATTGATCGAGCGCGAGAAGGGTCATGTCGCGGTTCCCGCCTCGGACATAGAGGGCGCTCGAAAGCTCCGAGGAAGCCTTGACACCGGGGATCGTTTGAACCGCACGCAACACATCGTGTTCGCCCAGCAAACTCGGGACTTCACGAATGGTCTGGGGTGACATGGGGACAGTCGAGACACTCGGGCCGCGGCGGAGCGCGTCCTCATCCTGTTCCGCTACACTGTACACGACCTCGTCGAGCATCAGAGAGGTGGGGGTGATCTCGATGGTCAGCGGAGCATCATCTTTTCCATTGACTGTAGTTTCCAGCTCAAGGGTCTGGTAGCCCATGTAACGGGCGACCAGGGTGTAACGGCCCGGATGGAGACCGGGGATGACAAAGAAGCCGTCCAGGTTGGTCGATGAGCCGCGCTCTTCCCCTTTGATTACCACAGTCGCCATTGGCAACGGCTCACCGGTTGTAGCGTCCGTGACAAAACCCCGGATAGAGGTCAGGGCATACACGGTGGCCGAGGAAGCACAGGACAGCAGAAACAGCAGGAGCAGTCTTTGTCGCATCACCTGATCTCCTTGATGTCTATTTCATTCGCTTGGGACCTGGGGCGAAAAGCACGGACTTTGGACGGGATGAAGAGCCTTTACGCACCAGGAGTTGTCAAGCCTGGGAGTTGTGAAGCAATACTCATGCCCTGCAAGAAAAACGTGAGCTGAATTCGTTTCAATATCTAAATAATCAATAGTATAGAACGGGATAAGCGGCTTGGATGAGTAACTGGCGAGGGATGGAACAGAGGGGTTGAGTGACGACACTGTGGGAATACAACCACATGGAAAGATTGTGTCACTCAGAAGTCAGTATACGAGTGAGACTGAGGAGTGCGTTGGCTGTGGGGTGCCCCGGCTTGTCTATCTCGCGCAGGTCAGCTGTCGGCCACCATCAATCGGGAAACTGATGCCGGTTGTCCAGCCGCTTTCGGGGCCGAGTAGAAAGGCGATGGTTTCAGCGACCTCCTCTGCCGTTCCAACACGTCCCAATGGGTGTGTGGTCTTGCTGTGCTCGAGGAATGTCTCGTATTTCTGCTCACCCATGCCCCCCTCCTTGTGCAGATTGGTCACCACCACTCCCGGATTGATGCCATTCACCCGTACCCCGTGAGGTGCGCCGTCGAGCGCGGCGCAGCGGACCAACTGGTCTACTGCAGCTTTCGACACGCAGTAGCCTGCCAGGTTGGGGAAAGCTCTCAACCCGGTGACACTGCTGACCAGCACGGCTGATCCACGGCTTGCCTTTAATGGTTCCCAGGCGCGTTTCAGGATAAACCAGCTTGCGTTCAAGTTGACATTCATCAACTGAAGGAATCCGTCATCCGTTTCATGATCCAGGCCGCCACCCGTGAGGATGCCGGCGGCATGAACCAATCCATCCAGCCTGCCGAGGGTTCCCACAGCAGAATCCATCAGAATCTGCGCAGCTTCCGGGGAGGTGAGGTCGAGGGCAAGGCTTCCCGCGAGGGGGCACTCCGCACCCAGGGAGTCCAGTTCGGCTTGCCGTCTTCCGGTCACAAACACCTTCCATCCGCGTGCCACGAGACATTTCGCAGTGGCACGTCCAATTCCAGAAGTCGCACCGGTCACCAGGGCGGTTGCTGATGATGTCGGATTCATGGGAGTACTCTTTCGGTTTGTCATCTGTCGCGCGGAACCGGAACACTTGCCCTTGCAGGAGCCCCCTGTTGGGCTGTACGTTTGAAGTGTCAACGCACGGGAAACAGATGGACGAGACGAAGAAAAAGTATGTACGTCGGATTCCCAAGCCATTGTGGGTCCGAACGAACGATTACAAGCGAGTCCTCGGGGCGAATTATATCATTCGCCGTAACGAGTTCAGTGCGGCAACGTACGTTGTCGGCAAAGCCAATCGCAAGCTGTCCACCAAGCTGGAGGTGGATGCGGCATTGAAGTCGGGCAAACTTGTCGCGATGTGGGCGGGCAAGTTTTTCCTCTATTCACGTGTCGCGCCGGACGATGGTCGCGAAATCCTGAAGACCATCTGGGAGATGGACCTGAAACGGGGTGTGGAGCCGCCGGAAGTGAGCGATTACGACAAGGAATCTTTCGACATTTAAACCCGATCAGGTGGTGTTTAGATTCGACCCCGCCGCTTCGCGTACGGGGTCGAAGTGTGAGAAGTTGAGTCGAGGACGTAAAACACGCGCCGGGTTGAGTCGCCGCACGCAGGAGATCAAGCCTGAACATGAAAGCCTACGCCATTCTGACCGCTATCGGTGCGGCACCCGAGAAGGTGCTCTACTCGCTGATGGCCCTCCAGAAGACGCAAACCCCCACCATCTATATGCACCGCCCCGGCGATGAGTCACCCAAGGGGCCGGATACAATCGCGCTTGAGTGCGATTGTGCCACCCTCGGACAGCTGTTGGAGAAAGCTCGCAAGAGCCGTCCAGCAGACCTTTATCTCTGGATTCCCCCGGGAGTTGCCATGCTTCCCGAGGGGCCGGACCGGTTCATCGAGGCCCTTGAACAGCAACCGGATGCAGCGTTGCTGGTCTCCAACTACCTCTCTGATGACCGTGAGATCGAGATCCATCCTTTCAGGGATGATCTCACCGAGCGTGAGGATTTCGGCGCGGTCTGGGGATTTCCCGCCTGGGCTCTGGACAAGATCGGCGGTCCGGACCAGGATCTGCGTTTTACCACGTTCTACGATCTCCGTCTCAAGCTGGCGGAGGTGGGTGAGCTGGCGTGCATCGAGCAGGCGACACATCGTGTGACAGTGGAGGAATCCGCCGAAGCGGAAGCATCTACTGCCCTTTACTACCCGGGGAAAGGGGCATTCGGCGGATTCAGCTACCTCTTCATGGACCCCGAAGAGGAACGCGAGACGGAGGAGGTGCTCTACCAGTGCCTCCGCAGACGCGGTGCCTGGATGGAAGCACCGCATCCACAGTTTGCCCCGGTGAAGCCTGCGCTTGGAAATCCGATTGTCAGTGTGGTGATTCCCGTACACAACCGGGCGAAATTTCTTCCGCTGGCTGTGGAATCGGTGCTCAAGGGCGAGTTGCAGGATTTTGAGATCATCATCATCGACAACGCATCGAGCGACAACAGCCGTGAAGTTGCGGAGGAGCTTGCACGTTCCGACAAGCGCATCCGTGTCATAGCCAACGAAATCAACCTGATTGCTCGTGCGTTGAATATGGGGGTGGAAGCAGCACGGGGTGTATACATCGCCCAGCTTGACAGCGATGATGAATACACGCCCAACACCCTTGCGGACATGGTGGGTCACATGGAGGCGCACCCCGAATGCGCCCTGGCGATCAGCTATTATGAGCTGATGGATGAAAAGGGCGCCACTCTGACAGAATTCGGCGTCATCAAGCACCTCGAGTACAACCGGAACAACATTCTGCGTGTCGATGGCGCGGGCGCGGTCCGTGTCTGGAGACGAAGCGCAATCCTTGAGTTCGGCGGCTTCAATGATGTCGACTTCCCGAATTACGGCGAAGATTACGACCTTGTGCTGAAGGTCGGCGAGAAGTATGCGGTGGACCGTGTGCATAAGATCTGCTACCGTTACCGCCGCCACCCCGGCAACACGGATGCATTGCGCCGTCCGGTCGACAAGATTCGTGCGAAAACCTTTGCGCGCACGGAAGCGATCAGACGTCGTCGCAAGCTGAACGGTTACGACACATGAGTGTCCCGCATGGCAGTCTGACTGTCGCGATCGATGCCGGAGCCACCGCAAGCAAGGCAGCTCTGACAGGGCGTGACGGCCGGATTACTGCCACAGTCACAACGCATGGGTTCAACCTCCGTGGCGCGGACGTGCTGAAGTTCCGGGACCTGGTGGTGGGCATGATTCGCGACCTGTTCCACCAGGCGGACATGATCGGCCATCTGCCGAATGCGATCGCTGTCGGACTGGCGGGTGCGGGCCGTGAGGAAGAACGCACGATGGTGCGTGAAATCCTGCAAAGCCGATACCCCAATGTGCTCGTGCTCGTCCATCACGATGCTTTTATCGCCCACTATGGTGCCTTTCGGGGGGAGCCGGGCGTGCTGGTCACCTCCGGCACCGGATCGATTGCCTTCGGCAAAAACCGTGACGGTGCAGAGGCGCGAGCTGGCGGATGGGGGTGGATGCTTGGGGACGAGGGCAGCGGATGGTGGGTCGGGCGCGAAGCCGTCCGCGCCGGTCTCGCACAGTGGGAGGGGAGCGGCCCGCAGACTGCACTGACACAACTCCTCCTGGACACATTCGACGTGGAAAATGCCTATGAGATAGTGCCGATGATCTACTCGGAGAGGATCAGCCGGGCATCGATCTCAGGTTTGGCCGAGGAGGTGGTGCGTATCGCACGCGAGGAACAGGATCCTGCGGCGTTACGTATTGTGCATGTGGCGGGGCGTCAGCTCGGCAACCTCGCCGTTCGGGCGGCCAGGGTGCTGCAGACTCCGGCACGGGAGCTTTCGGTCGCCTTGCTTGGCAGTCTGGCCCTCGGTGGTGGAGCGTTGATCGAATCCGGAGTAAGTGAGGTGCTGGAGGAGTATCGTCAGGAGGGTAAGGGCGACACAGCCAGCGACCAGCCGGAGCACCCCGATTCCATGGAGCACTCTTTCCCTTCATTTCCGCCGAAGGATCTTACCCTCTCTGACAGCGAGGGACCGACACTGATCACAGCACAAGGGGACGCTATCGAAGGTGCGTTACTCTGGGCGCAGGACAGCATGAACAAACGAAGATTCGCATAGGCGCTGCGAAGAATAGATCCGCCGACCTCTTGACGAACTTGGAGGCTGGTCACCTGTCACCCACACAATCAGCGAGGCCCCCGACAACTCTTGAGTGGTGCCCGGCAGCAGGTTTGGCAGCTTCATCCGGATCCACTCCGACCGGTCTATCTCTGGACGAGGATCACGAACGGCTCTTCATGAGAATTGGTGCATGAACTCAGCTGTCAATATCGCCTGGAGACCGCGCTACGCTTGCCTCTCGGCGAACTTGACTGCTGGATTCTTGCACAAATTCTTTGGAGGAGCCATAAAACAAGGGCTTATCGCCAGGTATTTGCTGTTTGGTTGTCAAGACACCCCTGGAGACGTTCGACCTCCAGGCGCTTTTGACAACCTGACTGGGCAGAGATCGCCGCAGAAATTCTTGTGAGGATCTTCATGAACTACGCTGACCGTTTGACACGTATCCCACCCTACCTCTTCGCAGGTCTGGAGGCAAAAGCCAGCAAACTGCGTAACTCGGGTGTCGACCTGATCGACCTCGGTATCGCCGATCCGGACCTGCCACCGCCACCCTTCCTGAAAGAGGCGGTGATCCGTCATCTCGATGATCCGGATGCGCACCGTTACCCGACCAGCGCAGGCGATCCGCGCGTGCGTGAGAGTATCGCGGCATGGTTCGAGAGACGGTTCGGCGTCGAACTCGACCCGATGCGGGAAATCGCCGTGGTCATCGGCGGAAAAGAGGGACTTGCCAACCTGTCACGTGCTTATGTCAATCCGGGCGACGAGGTCGGGGCGCCGGACCCGGGCTACCCTGTTTACGCCAACGGTTCGGCCATCCTCAACGATGCCACTGCTCGTCACCTTCCACTGATCCCTGAGAATGATTTCCTGCCGACATTAAACACGGCAATCGGTGTAAAACTGCTCTACCTGAATTATCCCAACAACCCCACCGGTGCCGTTGCGAACGAGAAGTTTTATCGTGAGGCGGCACGATTCACGGATGACCATCCGGAAACTCTACTCGCCTGGGATGCTGCCTACTGCGAACTGACATTCGGTGGTGTGCGCCCTCACTCGATCCTCAATTTCACACGGAACGCAGTCGAGTTCCACAGCCTTTCCAAGATGATGAATGTTACCGGGTATCGGATCGGGTTTGCAGTCGGCCACGCCGATGTGATCCAGGCGCTGGTGAAGGTGAAGACTCAGCTCGACAGCGGTGCGCCAGTCTTTATCCAGAGGGCGATGGCGGATGCTTTGAGCCGTTACGAGGGTGTCACTCCCCCGATCGAAGCGCAGCAGTCACACGCAGAATATGGACGCCGCAAACGGCTGCTGGAGGAGGGGTTGCCCGGGGTGCCCGGCGTGGAGCGGGTCTATGCGAGTCCTGCGACCTTCTTTGTCTGGGCGAAAGTGGATGACGATGTTCGATTTGTTGAACGGGCAATGGAGGTGGGAGTTATCCTGACCCCAGGACGAGGTTTTGGTGCGGGCGGTGAAGGGTTCATCCGTGCTGCGGTTACCGCGCCTTCTTCACGAATCGAAGAGGCGCTTGAAAGACTTGCGAAGATTGGTTCCTCCTGAGAATTCGTGCATGATTTCCGCTGTCAGGTTTGCCGAGAGGCAACCGTAGCGCAGTCTCTCGGCGCGACTTGACAGATACGAAGCCGACAAATTGAACAGAACCTTGTTTCCTTGAAAAGAAATCTGCAGATGGGAGAGAATGGGCAATCGATCCGTTTGATTCCAGCAGAGGTGACAGCGGGATTCGCAATTATCTTTTCAAAGAAACAAGGGCTTACCACAATGTACTATCGGGTCGTCAGTCAAGACGCACCCGGAATCCTGCGTCCTCCGGCTGATCTTGACTGCTCAATCAACAGGATAACGCTGCACAAATTCTTGATAGGACGCAGAAGATTTGACTGAGTGGTTGGCATTTTCAGCGGGAGAGTCAACCCAAATGGAAAAAAACCGAGGTTTATACCATCTCTCTATGTGAATGGGAGGATGAAATGCAAACTACTATCGATGAAAGTTTGCAATTTCTTGAATTCGTATCTATACTATCGTCAAGTCTATCCATCAAGGGGGGTGGATGTTGCGACGGAGCACAGTAGTTTTCGTGATCACCGCGTTTGCTCTGCTTGGCCTGACCAGGGAGGGAAATGCGGGAATCAACCTTTGGGGTTGCCCGGCTTCGGGTTCATTCTATCACACAGGCGAATACAGCCTTATGCAGGGTGACATCTGGGCGGTCAAAGCGCGGACAGGAGATGACTATTACTGCTACAGCGTAGTAAAGGCTGTAGTAAAGCGTCCTGATAACAGTACGTTATTCTCGATGAGCGTACGCTCGAGGGACTGGGATTTATCCGAGGAAGCCCACGGAGGGAGTGGCGGTTACGCCTATGTTGAGGGCTGGTACAGCGTGGTTGTTTACGAAGAGTTCATCCTGACGGACATCCAGTTCTTCAATCTCAATTCCGTGCATGTGCGAGTGCTATCGGGAATCTGATATGAGAACCCAAGCAGTGGCGGCAGCGATTTTGATCGCTGCCGCTTTCGTCATTTCTTCCGCTCGGGCTCAGGTCTGGGCCGGAGTACCCATGCCCGGGGATCGACCAGTTCAAATACTTGTCCTTCACAACCCGTCGAGGCTTGTCGTAGGTTCATCAAGATTCGGTGTATTCGTACATGACCTGATAACGGAATCCTGGGTACTCCCCAGCTATTCCGGGATTGGAATGAATGCCAGTTTTCATGCGGAGTTGCTCACAGGTGTCCCAGGAGACAGCCTCACGCTGTACGTTGCGTCCACAAAATGGGTTGGCAGCAACGCGGAGAAGCATCTCATCGGTCGGAGCGAAGATGGCGGGTTTTCCTGGAGACGCTCCGACACTGGAATTCCTGAATCTGACACCTGGTTCCGATTCAGCCACTCTCTTGCTGTCGATCCGTTTCATCCCGATACGCTTCTTTGGGGTGGTTCTTCCCAGCATCGCTACATCAGCCGAAATCGAGGGGAGAGCTGGGAGATGCTCGCGCAGGAATTCGTTTCCGAAACCTTCCTGCTTGACTTCGACAGGAATGAAGCGGGCCATGTGGTCGGGGCTTCGTTTCTTTTAGATCACCCGGACCAGTTTTATCCACTGACGGGCCTGACTTACAGCGATGATGGCGGGGTGACCTGGGAACAAGGGTGGCCAATGGATCTCGAATCCTGGCCTGATCTACCGCCGCTTCCCAATTGTCTGTTTCAACATGCAGTCCACCCTGCACGGTGGTGGTCCGGATGGAATGATCGATTCTCGCATATCGATGATGGCCCGTTGTGCCTGATGGAATCCCTTGATGGAGGTCGGACCTGGCAAGCACATTCAACCCCCCCGCCGGGGTGTCATGAGGTCATCAAGGTGTTAGCCGACCCCTTCCAGCCAACTCGTCTCTGGGTACTTGGCGATGCTGCGCTTTTTACGACAGACGACCTTGGGCAAAACTGGGATGAAGTGAGTCCCGAAGACTACCATTACCGCTATTACCGGGATATGGCTTTCGATACTGTTTCAGGTGACCTCTATCTTGCGAGAGATAATTCAGGAGTGGTCAGGCGCAATTATACCACAGGTAGTTGGACGACCTTGCCCGACAATCCATTTGAACATGCTAGTTTCTCCAAAGTGTCGGCAGTGGGAGACCAGTTTTTTCTTCATGCGACGGCCATAGGTTGTATCGAATCAGCTGCACCTCCCGAGTGGAACCCCCTTCTATGGGACTTGGGAGTCCCGGATGCGGGGCACACGGCGTATGCTGTGAATGGGGAGAATCACCTACGAAGAGCCTTGTTCACGGGATACTACCCTGAGCAGCAGAATCAAACTCGAATCCATTTCACCAATGACGGCGGTATGAGCTGGACGGCTGGAGTGCATGTAGACCCGGAGTATGCGAGTATACCGGATGAGGCACTTTTCGCTGGACCAGATTCGGTACTCCTGCTTTCGCACACTCCTAACAGGCTGGATGCCTTCACGGTCGATGGATTCACTTCGATCGCGACTCTCCCGAATGGTCCATATTACGATTGGAGAGTGCACGGAGATACGTTGCTACTTGCATCTGATTATGGAATTCATTCAAGCATCGATCGCGGCAACACCTGGAATCTGTGGAGTCGTGAAGGGGAAAGTTTCAGGACCTTTGGGGGATCAGGCAGACCAGGAACCCCGTTACTCACTTGTACGCATGATTTCCTCTACTTATCCATGGACGGCGGGTTGACCTTCCAACAGCACGGTCCAGTTCCAAGCTATGCGGCATTCAGCTTGGAAATCATCGGGGACACCTGGCTGCTTTCAGCGAGAAGTCCCGGTGAAGTGTATAAACATTCCCCTGGTGACACAGGTTGGGTGGGGTGGGGCGAGGGACTGCCGGAGGATTTCCGTCCGCTCGAATTGAGTGGCGCGCAGAGCGGTGTTCTCCTGCGAGGAGCTTCCTATATGGCAGGAGTTCCGGGTTTTTTCTGGCGTGGCTTGACGCAGGATGTGGAAGATGCCGGGTGGCTGCCCGCCACGGAAGCGGTATGGATGGGTAACGTTTATCCCAATCCTTCCAATGCCGTTGTGAATGTGGAAGTAATCGTCCAACGTGGCGAAACCTATCGTTTGAGCTTGTACAATCTTCTCGGTCAGGCTGTGCACACCCTTCATGAAGGTCCGGGAGCACCTGGAACCCATCGCATTCTGCTCGATGCCCAAAATCTTGCATCAGGGACGTATATGCTTCGATTGGAAGGAGTGGACTACTCTCATTCGCGAGTCCTGACGATAGTCAGGTAAGTCTCGCCAGGCAGAGGGTGTTAGAAATCAGCGTGGCTCTCAGCGCGACTTGACAACGGTTCTACCAGACACCCACACAGAAAAACGAGGTGCCAGGTTTATCACAATGGGTTTCTTGTCGGTGCCAGGACACTTCAAGGGGCTTGAAGTCTCCAGGCGATTTCGACAAGATGACTGGCGGGAAACTGCAGCACAATTCTTGTGAGGACTCGGTTACTTCTCCGGAAAGAGCTGGAATATTCAGATACTCGAGGAAGTATCTCCACCTTCAGGCGTGGCGGGTAATTCCGCTTCAGATTTATTGTACCGGCTCCTGTTGAAATAGAACAGGAAACCGGTGGCGCCGAGGAAGAGGAAGGTTGCGAGGGTCATCATCCGTCGGACATCAAGGTAGGGTTTGAGCCGTTCTTCTTCAGAGAAGCGGCTTTTTCGTTCCATGTTGTACATCGCAAGCGGGATCAACTTGATTTCGGTGTACTCGGGGGCAGGTTCGCCGGCGAGGCTGTCCGGCAGAGCTTCCGGGGGGGCGAAAACCGGGTGGAATCCGGCCGAGGTGCCGTCGAGGTAGCGCCAGGGTGGCACGATGCCGATCAGCAGGAACAGCAACAGAGCCGCTACCAGTGTGAGCCGCTGCCCTCGATTGAACACGCGCATCCCTTTCCCCTGTTCGTTTTGAGTTCTCCCATCAATGTAGGCAGGCTCTTCGCGAGAATTTGTGTGTGAATCCGGCAGTCAAGTTCGCCCGGAGGCTGAAGGTCACCTGGAAGTCCGGATCTTTCCCAGCCGTATTAACGAGACACAAAGTCGGTGGTTCTCTCTCACAGAGGCTTTCCGGGCTCTCATTTCCGCTGAATGAATGTTGTATGTAAGCATTCAGACAGGCAATACAGTTTTTCATACACCATATTGATCCCCACATGGACAGGAGGGAGCCAGCTCAGAGATCCATCAATCCCCATGTGAAAAAGAGGAGGGTCGGGTATGCGCAAGGTAATGGTGTTGGTACTGGTGCTGTTGGTCGGGGGAATGGCGTTCGCCGGAGATGGGGTCGTCGGCGATGAGGAGAAGGCCGAGAAAAAGAGCTACGAAGGCGCGATGATGGTCTGGTACGAGATCGGATCGCCCAATGTGGACGCTGCACGGAAGTTCTACAAAAAGCTGTTCGGGTTCGAGCTTGCGGCGATGGAAGGGCCGGATGCCTATTACCTGTTTAACCACAAGGGCGAGGATGTCGGTGGCTTGACCCAGGCCGAGGCACCTTACCTCACAATCTATTTTGCCGTGGACAATATCACCGCCGCACTCGAGAAGGCGGTTGAACTCGGCGCGACCGTGATGATGGAGGAGACTCCCATCGACTCCACGGCATCCTTCGGCATGTTCAAGGATCCCGATGGGAATATCGTTGGCCTGTGGGCTGCAACCGGGGAAGAGTCCGACGAGATGATGGAAGAGGCAGTCGAAGAGTAATCATCCCCTGAATGAAAAAGCCCCCTGCCTGGATGTTACAGGCAGGGGGCTTGCTCTCACACTTCACCACCGGTGAAGATCAGCATCCCGCTCAGGTAAAGCCACCACGCGGTGGGGCGGGGATACTGCTCAGTCCGCTGGAGGCCCCGCCACCCATCGAGAAGCCGCTGCCGCCACCCATTTGACGCTGTGCAGGCACCTCACAATTCGGGCAGAGTTTCTCCCCTGAATCCATGATGGAGTGGAAGAGTTCGAATCTCATCCCGCAGACCGGGCAACAGTACGTGTAGGTGGGCATATCCTCTTAATCCCTCGTCTTGACGATCGGGTTGTTTCTTCTTTCGATGCACTTCACGCCGCAGGGTTGCAGCCTGACACGCAGGGGAGAGCGCAGTTCAGTCTCTCGGCGCGTCCTGACGTCCACGTCGGCTGAGGCCTGAATCGGGGGACGTCTGCCGAAGCGGAAAGATGCTTGCACCATATGTAACGTGAAAGAAAGAACGATACTGTAGTTGTTGGTTATCAGAACACTATGAATATAATACTCTTACAAAGAAGAAAGTTTTCACAAGGGAACCGTTAGTCTCCCCGAATTGCTTGCACCCTGATGTGCAGGTATTGTATCATTCAGCCAAAGAAGGGGTGCCTGTGACGATCGGTTACGAAGCAGTGCAGCTGTTCGCTTGTGAAAATATCCGCATAATGGAACGTCGGAGAGTCGATCTCCGCCGTGTGGGTTGACCTTCAGTCGGGGAGTGGTCCCATGCCTAATTCATGGACCGCAAGAATTGTCCTGATTGTCTCGCTTGCCGCCCTGATCGGGATGATGATGGGGTGCGCACAGGAGAATCAGGTAATCACCGATCTGCCGCAGGATGACCAGAGTCTGGCGATCGGGTGTGTGGGCTGCCACACGGATGCCGCAATGCTGCAAGCCACCGCGGACCCTGTTGACGCGCCTCCGCCGTCGACAGGCGAAGGCTGAGGCGGCTCAGTCCCCGAGCTGGAAGCTTGGGAAAAAGTACTGATCTCCGGGCGTGGCGCAACGGTATTCTTCGGCTCTGCACATGGTGCGATCACTTGTGTCGCCTGCCATGGCGGCACGGATGGCGTCAATGACAAGCAGCTCGCACATACGGGCCTGAGCAAGGACCCGACACGTGACGCCGCTGCGAACTGTGGCGGTTGCCACGCGCAGATTGTCGCCAACTTCCCGACCAGTCTGCATGCCAGCTTCAATGGCTACAAGACGCTGTTCGAGGGGCGTGCAGGGATTCTGTTCGAGCAGCATCATGAGATCGAAGAGGAGTTCCGTGACGAGTGCGGAAGTTGCCATGTCACCTGCGGACAATGTCATGTGAGCCGTCCGGAAAGCGTGAAAGGCGGGCTTGTTCGTGGTCACGAATTCCTCTCGACTCCAAGCCAGAACGAGAACTGCACCGCCTGTCACGGTTCTCGTGTGGGCGAGGAGTACACCGGTTCGCGTGAGGGGTATGTCGCAGACGTTCACTACATCCCCAATACGATGCGTTGCAACGCCTGCCACACAGCAGCGGAAATGCACGGTGACGGGATGGTCTACGGCACACGTTACGAATCGCGGCTGATGCCGCGTTGCGAGGACTGCCACTCGGACGATGCGACCGCGAACGATTTTCACGATACCCATTGGGGACAGCTCTCCTGCCAGGTGTGCCACAGCCAGGATTACAAGAACTGCAACAAGTGCCATGTGGGCGGGACCGGGATTCGCGAGCCATCGTACCTGAGCTTCAAGATCGGAAAGAACCCGATCCCGGCGGAGCGTGAGTACGAGTATGTCACCCTGCGTCACATCCCGATCGATGTCGACACCTACTCGCCGTGGGGAGTGGGGGATCTCGTCAACTTCGAGTCGATGCCGACCTGGAAATACTCGAGTCCACACAACATACAGTTGCTGACAGATCGGACGAGTGTCATGACCGAAACGGGACGTGAGGTATCCTGCGATCCCTGCCATAACACACCGGATGTCGGCGGATACTTCCTGCGTCAGGCGGATCTGGACACCATGAGCGCACGTGAAGCCGCGGCGAACCAGCCATTCATTGTCCCGGATGGTCCGCCACCCTGGATTGCGAGATAAAGAAAGAGTAAAACCACCGATACTGCCGGCCTGACCCGCAGAGGCCGGAGAACAAAGGAGCAGAAAATGCTGAAGTACACGAAGCTGTTAGCCTGGATGTTGATGATCATCCTCGCCTTCGGTGTCATGGGTTGTTCGGACGATGAGGACGGCAACAACAACACCGGTCCAAGCACGACCAACTATTTTGATGACGTAGCGGAGTTGGGATTCACCTACTTCAACGACTACTCGAACGCGATGATCACCGCGCAGGTTGTCTTTGACAACATGATGGACGATGTCCCGATGTTGATCATCGACTGGCGTGCAGAGGCGGATTACGCCGCCGGGCATATCGCAGGTGCAGTGAACTGGCGCCCCGCCGACCTGGTGGACAACCTGGACCAGTTGCCGACCTCCGACCTCATCGTGAATGTCTGCTATTCCGGCCAGTCCGCATCCCAGATCACCGCCGCCATGCATCTGCTGGGCTATGACAATGCCCGCAACATGGGCTTCGGGATGTGCAGCTGGACCGCCCGTGATCCCTGGCTCAACCTCGTCAGCGATGGGTTCGCGCTGGAGACCGACGCGGTTACGATGACCGAAACGTACGACTATCCCACCGCGCTTGACATGGATGCCGCTGACCTGGATGACGCGCTGAGGGTCCGTATCGACGAGTACCTGACCGGTGGCACGAAGAACAAGTCGGCCGTGGATGTCTATGGGATGCTGGAGGACGATGAAGAGGTCTTCGTGCTGAACTACTGGCCGGAGGCGCAGTACCTGGCTGGCCACGTTCCCGGCGCCTTCCAGATGGACCCGAAGACCTGGGACATGGCTGCCCTGGCCAAGCTCCCGACCGACAAGCCAATCGTGGTCTACTGTTACACCGGGCAGACCTCAAGCCAGGTTACGCTCTGGCTGCGTGTACTCGGCTACGATGCCTACTCGCTGCTGTTCGGGATGAACAAGATCAACAACACTCATCCAAACAACGTGAACTACACAGCCCCCGGCGAAGACAAGCCGGTGGTAACCGAGTAGCACTCCACACCGCGTTCGATCCCATCAACCGCCCGGTTTCCGCCGGGCGGTTCGTTTGTGCAGTTGTTCCCTGCGGCGTTTGGGATTATATTCACAACCTGCCAGGGCGAGTTGCAATTCCGGGAAAAGTAAGTCAACCCTAAACTTTAGATAATCCAGAAGATTAGAGAGAATTAGGCTCCCCAAAAACCTTGCACCTTATAGTGCAATCTTAGTAAGATTCTGGTGGAGCAGGGACACAGGGGCAGGTGAGATCAACTGCTTTCCTCCTCCTGAGTAAGCCTTTGGATAACAAAGGCATGGGTTTACAAGTACCACCCTTATCTGTCGCTCTTTGCACTCCGTGCCGAACGATGCCCCCCATCGTTCAGCACACTTTGCCGACAGGGGGCACAGCGGCTGCCCACGCTGTGCTCCCAGTCGAGCATTACGGAGTCCAGGACGCGACCAGGATGCGAGAGCTCTCATGACCAAGCCGAAGCAAGCGAGCCTCACGATCGGGACTCTCGGGTTGATGGCGTTGCTCATCGCCCTTTCGGGCATCCCCCAGGCCAGATCAGCGATGTCCACATCCGACTGCCTCGGTTGTCATGACGATGCTTCCATGCTCTCCACCTCCGGGCAGAAGATTGGTGTGCTCGCCTCCCATTACGAAGCGAGTGTACACGGGATATTCGACTGCACCGACTGCCATATTCAGCCCGCGAGATGGGATGACATCCCGCATTTTGATGTTTACCGTAAGGTTGATTGTTCCGAATGTCACAATCAGGCGGTCTCCAGTTTTCGCGGCTCCTTCCACGGGAACGCGCTGACCAAGGGTGTGACCAATGCGCCTGACTGCGCTGCCTGCCATGGCATCGAGAATGATCCACACACCATCCACTCCCTCGATTTGCGCACCGCTGAGAATTCATGCAGGATGTGCCATGCGGGGATTGCCAATCGTTACGATACGTCCGTCCATGCCGTCGCCGCGATGCGTGGCAAGGACAGTCCGGGATGCGTAAGCTGCCACCCGACACATGCCTCTGCGCTACCGCCCTCGGTCGGCGCGATCAACAATCTTTGCGAATCCTGCCACCGCGGCACGATGGACCAGATCTGGGAGGGTGAGCACAAAGGGGCGATGGACGAATTGAAGGGCCAGATGTCCTGCGCCTCCTGCCATGATGTGCACGCCACGCACAAACCGGAATTGAGCGAGAACACTTTCCGTGCCTGCGCCTCCTGTCATCCCGGCTACACCGACCAGTTCGCCGGTTCGGTCCATGAACCGCTGATCGAGCGCGGCGCGATGAACTGTGTCTCCTGCCACCGTTCCCACCAGGTTGCGGACGCTACGGAGTCGGAGAATTTCGGCTGCGGCGCCTGCCATTCCGAGGTGGAAGAGCATTACCGGGGCAGCGCACATCGTATGGCACGTCTGCGTGGCGACAGGGTCGCTGCAAGTTGTGCGGACTGCCATGACGGTCACCACGTGCTGCACTCAAACGACCCGGAAAGCATGGTCCATCGTCTCAATATCCCCGAGACCTGCGGCCAGTGCCACGGGGACGAGCCGGTCATCACCAGCGATTTTGTCCGTCTGCCGATCAGCCTGCCGAACTACTCGCTCTCGGTACACGGCCAGGGCCATCTCGCCGGCAACGAACAGACAGCGGTCTGCACCGACTGCCACGGCACCCATGATCTGCAGAGTGCGGCGGAACCGGGCAGCATGATCAACAAGCGTCGGTTGGCACAAACTTGTGGCCAGTGCCATCGTGTGGAAGCACGTGAGTACCTGAACTCGATCCACGGCAGGGCCGTGGCGCACGGTATTGACGACAGTCCGAGCTGCACTGACTGCCATGACGAGCACCTGATCCTGCCGCCGAGCGATCCCCGTTCGAGGGTGTCGAAAGCGCACATCGCAGACCAGACTTGCGCCAAGTGCCATGAAGATCCGGAAATGGCTGCCCGTTACGGCCTGCCCCAGGCAGTGGTCGAGAGCTACCGTGACTCGTATCACGGGTGGGCGGTGAAACGTGGCGGGCAGGCGGTCGCCAACTGTGTCGACTGCCACAACGTGCATGACATCCGCAGCCTGATGGACCCGACCTCGAGCATTCATCCGGACAATGTGGTCTCAACCTGCGGTAAGTGCCATCCCAACTCGAATGCCAAATTTGCAGCGAGTTACAGCCACATTCTGGCGCGTGACAAGCTGATGGTTCATGACTATGTCCGGATCATTTACATCATCCTGATCACCCTCGTGCTTGGCGGCATGGCGGTCCACAACATCATCATCTATGCCTATGAGCTGAAGAAGCATCACGGCAACCAGAAACGCCGTCCGGCGATCCGACGGATGACACGGAATGAAGTGATCCAGCACATGATCCTCTTCATTTCCTTCACCGGGCTTGCCCTCAGCGGGTTCGCGCTGCGTGTGCCGGATGCCTGGTGGGTCAAGATCCTCTCGGGCCTTGGCATGACCGAGGAAAGCAGACGGCTGTTCCATCGCGGCATGGCGGTGCTGCTGGTGGGTGCTTCCTTCTACCATGTCTACTACCTGGTCGCCACCCAGCGTGGCCGGATGCTGCTACGCGCCCTCTTCCCGCGTATCCGTGATATCGGGGAAGCGATCGGCAATGTCGCCTATTACCTCGGACTGCGGAAGGAGAAGGTGACCTTCGGTATGTACGACTATACCCAGAAGGCGGAATACTGGGCGCTGATCTGGGGGACGGTTGTCATGGGCATCACAGGATTGATCCTCTGGTTCCCCGCACTGGTCACAAGCTGGCTGCCAGCCTGGGTGGTGCGAGTCAGCGAAACCATCCACTACTACGAAGCGATCCTTGCTGTCTCCGCAATTGTCATCTGGCACTTCTTCTACACGATTGTGTTGCCGAAAGAGTACCCCATGAGCATGACCTGGCTCGATGGCGAAATGCCCAAAGAGCACTGGGAGGAGCATCACGGTCTTGAAGTGCAGGATACCGGTGAACAGCCGGAAGTGATTCGTGGTGAGCTGGAAGGGGTTGAGAAGGGGCACCATTAGACTCCCCTAACTTCAAGCATTTCATGCAGTTGATGTCGACATTCAGGTACCGCAGCCCATTGGGGGGTCGTGCTGCTCTTTGCAGTGGATTTGAAACGAGTGAGGTCGTTTCCATGCGTTGGATCGCTGGTTTATCTCTCGCTATTCTGGTTCTGCTGGCTTTCTCACCAGCGACCGCTCAGGATGATGACATTTGCCTCGCTTGTCATGATGACCAGTCATTAAGCCGTGTCGAGGGAGGGATCGCCCGTTCGCTCTATGTTGGCGAGGGGATGATCCCTCATTCCGTTCACGACGGACTCTCCTGCACAGACTGCCACACCGCCCTGGCGGGGGTCGATGACTTTCCGCACGCTCCCCATCTCCCCGGTGTCACCTGCTCCGATTGTCACGAGGACGCTTTCGAAACCTACATGGTTGGCTTTCGCGACCATCTGATCGATCGCGGATTTCCGAGTGTGCCCGGTTGCACGTCCTGTCACGGCACCCATGAAATCACCAACCTCGCAGACACACGTGCCGTCTGCGGCATCTGCCACAACCAGAAGCGCCAGGAGTTTGAGCAGTCGGTTCACGGTCAAATCGACCCGACCACCGGGCTCCCTTCGGTCTCCTGTACCTCCTGCCATGATGCGCACGACAAAACACGCCGTGGCAAAATGTTGCCGAAGGATTGGCGTCTCGATATGGTCAACAACTGCCTCGAATGCCATAAGGATCAATCGCACGACTACATCGATTCACGTCACTACGCCGAGGTGAAGCGGGGCAATTCCCGTGCGCCGATCTGTGTCGATTGCCACTCGGCGCATGCGGTATTCGACGTGGAAGATCGCCGTTCGGCAGTGCACATCGATCGTCTGGACAACACCTGCGACAGCTGCCATCCCGGTCACGCCGCCTCGATCCACCGTCGCTCAGATGCCGACCCGCGCCTGATGACCTGTGTCGCCTGCCATACCGGGCATGTCACCGACATGACCGACGCCCGTGGTGCAGTATTCAAAGAGACACTTCCATCCACCTGTAACCGCTGCCACGGTGAGGTGCGGCATGAGAAGGAGAACATGGCGCACGGCCGGGTGATGCTCTTCGACGACGAGGGTGGCGAGGCCAATTGCAGCCAGTGCCATGTCTACCACTGGAAGATGAGTGACTCCGCCCATGCCGGGAAGGCAAAGGAACGACTCGCCTGCATCAACTGCCACGCATCGGAAAACAGCGACTGGGAAAAGAGTGCTCATGGGATCGCCTACCGGAAGGGTCATACGGAAGCACCCACCTGTGTCACCTGCCACGGCGAACGCAATGTGGAACGTATCAGCAGTCAGTTCACCGGGCAGAGCATCGTCAGTCTTTGCGGTTCATGTCACAGTAACCGTGAAATCACCATGCGTTTCCAGCTCAACCCCAACGTGGTGAAGGGCTACCTCAGCACCTATCACGGCCAGGCTTACACCCTGGGCTACCAGGGCGAAAAATTTGCCACCTGTGTCTCCTGCCATGACAATCACCTGATTCTGCCGCGTGACAACCCGGAATCGACGATATCCCGTCAACACATCATCGACACCTGCGGACGTTGCCACAAGGATGCCAATGTCAATTTCGTCTCCCAGCTCCAGCATTACGACCCGATGGCGGGGGAGGATCACCCGATTCTCGACATCATTCATGTCGGCATGGTCTGGCTGCTGCGGATCACACTGACCATCTTCGGTATCCACACCATTCTCTGGCTGGTACGCGCCTGGGTGGATCGGATCAGACATGGCAAACCGAAAAAGATCAAGGCTCCCTACCGGTTCCGCAGGTTTGGCGTCTGGGAACGGTTCCTCCACGCTCTTGTGATGGTGAGCTTCCTGATGCTGGCCATGACCGGTCTGCCGCTCAAGTACAGCCATTCCGAGGCGTCACAATGGATCGCCGCGAACCTGCTGGATCTGCGGACCATGGCGATCATGCACCGTATCGGCGCAACCATCACCTTTGCTTACTTCGCCATGCACCTGCTGGGTCTGGTCATGAAGGTCGCCAGGAAGAAATACACGCTTAAGGAGCTGTTCTGGGGCGAGAACAGCCTGGTGCCGCAACCGAGAGATGCCGTGCAGTTTGCACAGCATGTGGGCTACTTCATCGGGCTCTCGCAAAAACCGAAGTTTGGACGCTGGACCTACTGGGAGAAGTTCGACTACATGGCGGTCTTCTGGGGTGTCGCGGTGATTGGCGCATCCGGATTGACCCTCTGGTTCCCGGAATTTTTCACCCGCCTGCTGCCGGGCTGGATCATCAATGCCGCACACATCATCCACTCGGAAGAGGCGCTACTGGCGACAGGGTTCATCTTCACCATCCACTTCTTCAACGAACACCTGCGTCCGGACAACTTCCCCTTCGATGAAGTGATCTTCACCGGCAGCCTCAGCGCACATTACATGCTCGAGGAACGAGCGGGATGGTACGAGAAACTGAAAGAAGAGGGCAAAATCGAGCAGATCAAGGTGAAACCGATGCACATCCTGCCAAGAACACTGCTCTACATCTTCGGTTTTGCCGCGCTGGCTGTGGGTGTTGGCCTGCTTACGCTGATCGTCATCGGAACATTTACCGGCACAGGACATTGATGGCGTATCTGTAGCAACCATCATGCGAATTGGCCGCATATCAAAGGGTGGGGAACCCGGGGGGGATCCCTGCCCTTGTTTTTGCCTGATCCAAAGAAATTGTGCAAGAATCCAGCTGTGCTATGCTGCACAGTTTGGGTCTTCACAGGAATTTGTGCAGCCAAGCTTGGCTGATGAGGCTGTCAAGATCGCCTGGAGGCCGCAGGTCTCCAGGAGTGTCTTGACAGCACAACCAGAAGCACCTTGTGGTAAGTCCTTGTTTTCTTGAAAAAAAGATGCTTCTACGACAGGCAACATGTTTGCTGTGTGGTCGCTCGCAATTTTCGACTGACAAGTGCGGCAAATTTTTTTTCAAGAAAACAAGGTTCGTTCAATATGTCTCACTCATAGCTGTCAAATCGCGCCGAGAGACCGCACTACGCTTGCCTCTCGGCGAACTTGACATCTGGATTCTTGCACAAATTCTTAGGAGGAGCCCACAACTTTTTGAGAAGACCTTTTTAATACGCAGCAGGTCTCCGCTTCGCCGAAGACCTGCTGGAACACTGTGACCGGCAGCAGGTCTCCGCATCGCTGAAGACCTGCTGAAATCCCTCAGCCTTGAGGATTCTGCCTCAGCAGCCTGAAGGCATGGCCCCATCCCCTCCCCAGCATCCCGGGAATACACCAGAGGATGCAAAGCGGTTCAATGGCACGTGCCGCGACAGCCGTACCGCAATCTTCCACTTGCCAGCCGAACTGATGCAGAATCCCGGCAACCTCACTCTTCGCAGATTGGTCATTCCCGCAGATGAACATGGTGGGTGTTTCGTCGAACCCGGGGTCGACCATGTGCGGGCTGCCGACACAACTGAACGCCTTGACAAACCTCGCGTTCGGCACTTCGGCTTGCAGCTCTTCCAGAAGCGATCGGTCGGGTTGTGTGAAAAATGAAAGGACGCCATCCTGGGGAGGCGTGTTCGCGATGGGGTTGGTGGGGTCGATGATGATCTTGCCCGCGAGGTGATCGTGGCCTGCAGAATCGAGGGCCTCTTTTGCGGCAGAGCCTTTCACCGCAAGGACAATCAGATCGCCATGCTCAGCCGCTTCGGCAAGTGTGCCCACGGATATCTTCTCCAGCAGATCAGCGGGCCATTCCATGAGTTTTGCAGGGGTACGTGAGCCGACTTGTACTCTGTGGCCATACTTGACAAATCCCACTGCCAATGCGCGGGCGACATCGCCCGATCCAAGCACGCCTATTTTCATCTTTTCCTCCGACGAGTTCCTCCCCCTGATCGAATGATACAAAGCAGACTGGACCGTTCGCCGTGCAGGGTGACAGGTGATGGGAGCAAAGGGTTGATTCGGACGGATGGCGGGCGACAGTTGGCGGCGGCCTCTTGCATGCGTTACTTTGTGATTCGGACGGATTCGCGAAGAAGGGGGCGGGAAATGGAGTACAAGTTCGACGGCAAGGCGATGCTGGACGTGCATGGAAAGCGGGTCGGATATTTCGACGGGAAGACTGTGCGCAACGGCAAGGGTGAACGAGTCGGGTCGGTCTCCGGCAATGCCATCCGCGACAAGAGCGGCCAGAAAGTGGCGCAGTTCAGCAACAAGGCGCTCAAAGCCTCCAGTGGCGAACGTCTCGCTGCGATCCAGGAAATCCGCAGGACCATCGCGGGCGAAGAGGATCTTGCTCTCTGTGCGGTCTGGTACTTCTTCATCTACGAACCGACCAGGGAGAAGCGAAAAGAGAGCCACCTCAATTTTATCGGGTAGGGAATTTGGGTTGCTGTACCGCTTAATTCTTAACCAAATGCCAATAAGTCGTCATTGCGAGCGAAGCGAAGCGTAGCGTGACAATCTGTCGTTTGTTTTATGGGCTCCTCCTGAGAATTTGTGCAAGAATCCAGCTGTCAAGTTCGCCGAGAGGCAAGCGTAGCGCGGTCTCTCGGCGCAACTTGACAGCTATGAAAGAGACATCTTGAACGAACCTTGTTTTCTTGAAAAGAAATTTGCTGCGCTTGTCGGGGCGAAGACTGCGAGCGACCACACAACAGACTTGTTGCCTGTCGTATAAGCATCTTTCTTTTCAAGAAAACAGGGTCTTACAGCAAAGTGCTACTGGCTGCGCTGTCAAGACACTCCTGGAGACTTGCGGCCTCCAGGCGATCTTGACAGCTGGATTCTTGCACAAATTCTTAGGAGGAGCCATATCTACAGAATGCCACGCTACGCTTCGTTCGCAATGAGTTCTGGTTCCTTACTCTACCGCCTCTACTCACTTACCCCAGCCGCTTCGACAGCTCCTCGAGCAGCAGGCGTGCTGCGTGGGGGATGACCGTACCCGGTCCGAAAATCGCCGCTGCGCCATGTTCACGCAGGTAATCATAATCCTGCGCCGGAATCACCCCGCCACAGATCACCATGATGTCCTCACGCCCCAGCTTCTTCAACTCACCGACCAGTTGCGGAAGCAGAGTTTTGTGCCCGGCAGCAAGGGAACTCATCCCGACGATATGCACGTCATTTTCTACAGCCTGTCGTGCTGTCTCCTCCGGGGTCTGGAAGAGCGGTCCGACATCGACATCGAAGCCCAGGTCGGCGAAGGCGGTCGCGACAACCTTTGCGCCGCGATCATGACCATCCTGGCCCATCTTGGCAACCAGGATACGAGGTCTGCGGCCCTCGCTGGCCTCAAATTCATCGGTCAGTTTGCGGACGGCCTGAATCTCGCCCTCTTCCGCAAATTCGCCTGAGTATACGCCGCTGATGGTTCGTATCTCCGCTTTGTGACGTCCAAAATGCTTCTCGAGGGCGTCGCTGATTTCACCAAGAGTAGCTCTCGCTTTAGCCGCTTCCACCGAAAGTGCGAGCAGGTTCCCCTTCCCCGTGGCGGCAGCGTCGCTCAAGGCTGCAAGTGCGCGATTGACCGCATCGCTGTCGCGTTCCGCCTTGAGCTTCTCAAGCCGTGCGATCTGCTGACGCCTGACTTCCGTGTTGTCGATGTCGAGGATCTCGAGGGGTTCTTCCCTCTCGAGACGGTATTTGTTCACGCCGACAATGGTTTCCGCGCCTGAATCGATGTGCGCCTGTCGTCTCGCCGCGGCCTCTTCGATCCGCATCTTCGGCAGGCCGGATTCAATCGCCTTCGCCATGCCGCCCATCTCTTCGACTTCCTGGATGTGCGCCCACGCCTTGTGCATCAATTCGTGGGTCAAGCGCTCCAGATAATACGATCCACCCCAGGGGTCGACCACACGGCAAATCCCTGTTTCATCCTGTAGATAGAGCTGAGTGTTGCGTGCGATGCGTGCCGAAAAATCGGTTGGCAGGGCAATCGCCTCATCGAGCGCGTTGGTGTGCAGCGACTGGGTATGCCCGAGCGCGGCAGCCATCGCTTCGATGCAGGTACGCACCACATTGTTGAAGGGGTCCTGCTCCGCCAGGGACCATCCGGAGGTTTGCGAATGGGTACGCAGGGCCATCGACTTCTCATTCTTCGGGTCGAACTGCTTGATCATCTTCGCCCAGAGAAGCCTTCCAGCACGCAGTTTCGCAACCTCCATGAAGTAATTCATTCCCTCCGCCCAGAAGAAACTGAGCCTCGGTGCGAACTTGTCCACAGGCAATCCGGCGTCGATCCCGGTGCGGACATACTCCAGACCGTCCGCAAGGGTGTAGGCCAGCTCCAGGTCGGCGGTCGCGCCCGCCTCCTGCATGTGGTAACCGGAAATGGAGATACTGTTGAACTTCGGCATCATCTGCGACGTATACTCGAAGATGTCCGCGATGATCTTCATCGAGTGCCTGGGCGGATAGATGTAGGTATTACGCACCATGTATTCTTTGAGGATGTCGTTCTGGATGGTACCTGTCAACTGATCCAACGTCGCACCCTGTTCGAGGGCGGTCACGATATAAAACGCCATCACCGGCAACACCGCGCCGTTCATCGTCATGGAAACGGACATCCGGTCCAACGGAATCCCGTCGAAGAGGGTCTTCATGTCGAGGATCGAGTCGATGGCAACACCCGCCTTGCCCACATCCCCCACAACACGAGGGTGATCCGAATCGTAGCCGCGATGCGTCGCCAGGTCGAATGCGACCGAAAGCCCCTTCTGTCCTGCGGCGAGATTACGTCGATAAAAGGCGTTCGACTCCTCGGCGGTCGAGAATCCGGCGTACTGACGGACCGTCCAGGGGCGGATGATATACATGCTGGCGTAGGGGCCACGCAGGAATGGGGGGATCCCCGCAGTAAAACGCAGGTGTTCCAGCTCGCCAAGGTCTTCACGCGTGTAAAGCGGCTTGACCGGGATCTGCTCGTTGGTCAGCCAGCTGAGATTCTCCAGATCGCAACCTGCCTCCTCGCGTGCCCGAGTTTTCCAGCCTTCAAGGCTACCCGGGGCTGTGTTTGAGCCAAACTCAATCGATGTAAAATTCGGGATGCTGCTCTTGGCGTTCATCATTTCTCACCTTCCAGACTTTCCGCCAGCTCTTTCAGGACGGCGTAGACATCACTCCGCATGTGGATGAACGTATCGACACCCGCCTTGCGGTAGTCATCGATCCTCTCTTTCGGGTATCCGGCGAGTACGACCTTCGCCTTGCCACGGAACGCACCCGCGATTTCCGGCACGATTTCGTCGTAACGATCGTCGATGGAAACGATCACCACCACCGATGCACGGCAGGCTTTGGCAGCCTGCACCGCGTCCGCAGCCGTCTCGAACCACTCCTCCCCTGCAACACGAAACCCGCCGACATGGAAAAAGGAGCGTGTGAAATCCACACGCGGCATGTACCCCGCGACCGGGCCAATGTTTGCCAGGAAAATGCTCGGGTGACGGTCACCCTGGCTGTTTGCGATTCGCTGTCTCAGCGTTTCAAACTCCTCGGCCGCTCGCCGGATATGAAGGGGTGTGCAGGTTGCCCGGTCGCCATCTCCGTGACGCAGCGTCTTGGTAAACTCCCCGATGGTCGCGCCATGCCCGGCAGCGTCGATGACCGCCTCAAAAATATCCTCGGCATCCGCCTCCAAGATCGCACCGAGCTTGAACAGCACCTGCACCTCCTTGCCATGTTCGCTGGAGGTGCGAAGCGCCTGCAACCGTTTTGACCGTGCTTCGTAAATCTGTTCCAGGTCGGGGATGATTGCTTCCACCGGGCGTTCGGCGGCATTGGGGTACAGATTGATCCCCACCATCACCTCCCGACGGTCCGCCAGTTTCCTGAAACGATTCTCGGCGGTTTTCGCGACCATCTCCTGCAGGAACCCCTTCTCGAGGGCTTTTTCCATCCCGCCCTCCGCTTCGATGCGCTGGAAAAGCTTCCATGCTTCCTGCGCAAGGGTGTCGGTGAGCGATTCCACGTACCAGCTTCCGCCCGCGGGATCGATGACACTGCTCAGGTGCGCCTCGTCACGCAGGATGATCTGTGTGTTACGTGCAATCCGTCGGCTGAACTCGGTGGGCAGGCCGATCGCATCGTCAAAGGGAGCGACATGCAGGCTCTGGACTCCCCCCACAACGGCGGCGAAGGCTTCCGTGGTCGAACGAAGAATGTTGATGTAGGGATCGAAGACGGTCTGCTGGCGGCTGGATGTTCGGCCGTGGATGGTCATGCGTGCGGCTTCCTGGCTGCCGCCCGACTCCTGGATCACCTTCGCCCAGAGCGCCCTCGCTGCACGCAGCTTGGCCACCTCCATGAAGTATTTCGTGCCGACACTGAAGCCGAATTGCATGTGCCTGGCAGAATCGTCAACCGCGATCTCGCGGCGTTCCATCTCACGCAGGTACTCCACCCCGGATGCAATCGCAATCGCAAGCTCCTGGACGGCGTTCGCTCCCGCCTCATGCCAGGCCATGGTCCAGATGCTGATGCTCTTCACCCGGGGGGCATGGTGGGTTGCCCAGCGAGTCAGCAGCGCGAGTTCGTGATACGCCTGTTCGAGCGAGATGGGCAGGGAACCGTGGATCGCGAGTCCGGCGAGGGGGTCGAAGCCGATGCTGCCGGACAGTTTACTCACATCCTGACCCTTGCGGCGCATCCATGCCACCAGGAGCGCAGCAAAGGGAAGGGCGGCTGAACCCGCTTGTACATAGATCGGCGTGGAGGAAAGGTCCACACCGTCAAGCGCCTGCGTTAGGCCGATCACACTGGCGATCGATACCCCGCCCTTGCCCACCTGGCCAGGTTCAGCAAAGTCCGGGTCGAGTCCCGCCTGTGTCGCCTCATCCAGCAGAAGGTTCACAGCAGTCAGGCCACGCGGGAGGTCATGACGCAGGGCGGAGTTAAACTGCTCGTAGGTCGGATAGGGCAGCTCCTGCGCGATGTGCCATCCTTCGGTACGAAACGCGATGGGGTCGACACCTCGAACAAAGGGTGGATCGCCGGGAAGTGAGTCTGGAAGACCCAGTTTCTCGGTATCCTCAATCGTGTAAATCGGCTTGAGAGTTATGCCCTCGTCTGTCGCGGTGAACATCTTCTTCTCGAAGGGGGCGCCTTTCAGCAGACGGACCACCTCTTCCTGCCACTGTTCGTAGCCGGGGTCCGGGAAGTCAGCGAGCAGACGGTTGCCTGTGTCCGACACTTTGTGATGCTCAGCCATGAAAGCCATCCTCATATCATGTTTCGCCACCCTTCGGCGGCGCAGGTTCAGCCGATGGAATTACCTGTATTGCATGAAGATAAGGTACCCGTGTGCGTAAATGGAATCTCAGATCCGCTGGAGACAATCCAGATAAAATGGATCCTCATAAGAAGTTGTGGGGTGATTTCTGCCCAGACAGGTTGTCAAGATCACCTGGCGGCCGCGTTGCGTTTGACTGCCGAATTCACGCACTCATTCTCAGGAGTATCAAGAATTACGCCCCCCGAAGCTACCCTTTGTAACCTGTAAGATAAGGAGTTGACCTTGTGAAAACTCACGCATTCTCTCGGGGCATCCCAGGGAGGAATGGTGGTTGTCCTGGAGGCCTATTTCTACAGTAATTCACCTCTTCACCGATGGGAGTACTTCGGTTTGACCTGGTGATTTTCTGTTCGTACTTTTGCGCGGTTTACGTCTTCAGGGGGAACAGGTGGGATTGACGATGAATCGATTCTCCGATACCGGGGAACAGACGTTGGCGCTCGACTACATGGGCGCGATCCGTGAAGCGATCAAGTCGTTTGGTCTGGTCCTGGGTTTTACTGTGATCACGGCGCTTGCCGCTCAGCTTTACCTTCCCTTGCCATTCACGCCGGTGCCGCTCACTCTTCAGACGCTGGCGGTGCTGCTTTCAGGCGCCCTGATCGGACCTTGGCGTGGAGGCGTCAGCCAGTTTCTGTACGTTCTCTGGGGTGTGCTTGGCTTGCCATTTTTTGCCGGTGCCACCACGGGCTTCGCGATCCTCGCCGGGCCTTCCGGCGGGTACATCCTCGGCTTCATCCTCGCAGCGCTCTATGTGGGTGCGGTGATTCGTGGCGCGCAGGGGGTGACGGGAGTTGCCACGGTATTCACTTTCGGTACCGCCATCATCCTCTTCGCGGGATGGGCGCACATGACCCTCTTCTACACCGACCTGAACATGACTCGCGCCTTCCAGATGGGCGTGGTGCCCTTCCTGCCCGGTGCGGTGATCAAGATTGTTATCGCCACCGGGATTTATGCTGGAATTGAAAGCCTGAAACGTTCCCGCAAGCACGCCAGCTGGAATCGTTGACAGGCAGGCAGGCTCGCTTCTTCTTTTAGCATCATAACTCAGGCAAGCTGAACGGCCCCGATGGTGCTTTACCGCGGTGGTGATCCCTTTGTTCTTGAAGGTTCCTCACAAGAATGTGAGCGGCTTTCTCGCGCCAATCAGACAGAAAACACCTTGTGGTAAGCCCTTGTTTTATTGAAAACAAATGTTTCGAGATCTGAAGTAAAAGTATCGGGGGGATTGTCGGCAGATCCTCTACGAACCCATCCAGCACATTCGTTTTCAATACAACAAGGTTCGTTTCAAGTTGTCTGTCTCGTGGCGGTCAAGTCGCGCCAGGAAACGTCCCTTCGTTACGCCTCCTGGCGATCTTGACCGCTGGATTCACGCACTGATTCTTGTGAGCATCCAAGCCATCAGTTACGGCAGGTCTGCCGACTTGACCGAGCTGGTCCGCGAAACAGGATCCCGCACTGAGGAACCACCCCGAATCGCTCACCTGCCAAAACGCCGCCGGATCCCACTCCGTTCCTGATCGTCAAAAACCAGCCGCCACCAGAGATAGGGCAGGATCAGCAGGAGTAGACCCCTGAGGACCAGGCTGGAATCAGCAGGCAGCATCCCCACCGCCCAGACGGCTGCTGCAGTCAGCGCGATTTTCCCCAGTCGTCCCCATTCGTAAGGAACATGGTACCTCGGCTGGATGTAGATGAGAATACCAACCGCGATGACCGCATAGGAGATCACCGTCAGCCAGGCTGAGGCCATGTAGCCGAATCTCGGGATCAGGAATCCATTTCCGGCGATGTTGATCAGCGCTGAAATGCCGATGATCAGCGGAATTACACGGGTCTTCTTCTTGAGGTAGATGCCCACCATGAAGTTGGCGTAGACACCGTTCAGAATGTGCGCCAGCATCACCACCGGCACCACGGTGAATCCCGCCCAGTATGTCTCCTCGATCAGCGGGCCGATCCCGGGCAGGTTCATCGTCAGCAGGGGTTCCAGGAAGAAGACCGATGCCAGCCAGATCCAGGAGACAAAAAGGATGTAGTACGTGAGAACCCGGGCGAAGGTCTCCTTCGCGTCACTATCCTCCGCGGTTTGCAGAAAGAAGGGCTGCCAGGCATAACGGAAGGCCTGCGCGATCATGTTCATCAGCATGGCAATACGATACCCGGCCGAATAAATCCCCGCCTGATCGACCCCGAGGTAGTGCTCGATCCATTTACGGTCCGAAAACTCCACGGCAACCATAAAAAGCTGCGAGGGCAAATTCGGGATGCCGAAAAGCAGCCACTCACGGACCTGTTTCCAATCCCAGCCAAACCTCAGTGACCCCCTCGCGAGAACAAGCAGCACGATCAGTACCGCCACCGAAGTTGCCAGAAAAGCGTAGAATGCACCCAGTACCCCAAGACGCAACGTGCCGACAAACAGGATGTTCAAACTGATGTTGATGATCACGTTGAACAGCTTGACCATGGAGAAGGCGATCGGCTTGTTCCGTATTCGCAGCCACGTAAAAATGTGGTAGGCGAGGGTGTCCAGCAGGAGGACCGCTGCGCAGAGCCGTGTGATCTCGATTTCGACCGGCCCCGCCGTGGAAACCACAACACGGGCGATCGGATCGGCGAAGAGCAGGAGGAGGATCGAGACCAGCCCACCCAGCCCGAAGGTGTGGGTCAAGACCAGCCCGAGGTCGCGCCGCTGGACCTGCTCCGATTCCGCTGCCGAGAAACGGAGGAAGGCGATATCCATTCCGTGGATGTAAAGCGGTTGCAGGATTGTGACCAGCACCATGAACAGGGCGTAAACGCCATACTCGCTCGTGCTCATCAGGTGCGAGTAGTAGGGCAGCAGCAGGAAGGATACGGCCCGAGCCGCAACTGTCCCGAGGCCGTAGACAGCCGATTGCTTGGCGAGCCCCTTGATCTTTGCAAACATCAACCCACTCCAGGCGCGATGTAGGGAATGACCATGAAAAGTATGAGCAGAGCAAGGATCAGCTTACGTTTCGTCCCGTCGAGAAGCACGAGAGGCCAGCCGAGCAGGATCGCAAGGCCGGGTGCGGCGGGCAGAAGCAGACGCGCCTCACTCTGCTGGTAACGCAGGGCATAATAGAGCCAGGCCGCTGTCGATCCAAGCCCGCCGATGGTCCAGAGCAAGGTCGCTGTGGTCGCACCGGATTCGCGGATACGGCTGATCAATTCCCCCCAGCGCACCGCCCACAACAGGAGTGAGCCTGCCATCAGCAGGAGGAACCCCAACGCTGCCACCTTCACAGCCGGATGTCCCCAGTATTCCATCCAGGGCATAACAAGGGAGTAGAGTGCACCTTTCGCAAGCAGCAGCAGGGAAAATGCTGGCAACTCACCGGATGCTGAAAAACCGATGGACAGTGGCGAACCATAGAAATGGTAACGATGCAGCCAGAGGGGGAGAGTTGCCCATACGCTGACGACCCCCACCAGCAGGAGACGGGAACCCGCCTTTTCTCGCGGTCCTGCGACCCAGGCGGCAGCCAGGACCATCGGTGCGAGGGCGAGAGCGGCCAGTTTTGTCCAGATCGCCAGGGCAAAAAGCAGGGCAAGATTGAGCAGACGAAGAAGCGACGCCTGCGATCTCGCGATCATTACTACGAAAACGTATAGTCCTGCGATGGTTAAGGCAAATAAGGCATCATTGTTGACAGTCGTTGATGGTATCAGCCCGGCACCAAGCAATGTACCTCCCAGGATCAGGGGCAGTTTCGCCGCCTCGAAGGGCGCGTAGCGGTAGAGCAGGTGCAGCGCTGCAAACCAGCAGAGGAGGGAAAACAATCGAATCAAGATGTGCGAGGGTTGCCCGCCCCCCGTGGCGCGGATCAGTGCTCCACTGATCCAATAGTAGAGGGGCGGTTGCGAGTATTCGACTTCACCTCGTTCCAGGGCGCCGGCTTCACGCACCCCCATTCTTTGTTCGCCGGGAAATCCGGTCGAGGCGAAGAGCAAAACGTGATTCCAGTGGGAGGCTTCGTCGTTGAAGGCGTAGCGTCCTGCCGAATCGCCGCCATGCAGGGGCTGGCTGAGCACATAGAGGATACGTGCCGCAAGGCCGGCGAGTAACAGGAGCAGCACCAGGGATTTCGCAAGACGCCTGGAAGCACTTTCCGGTCGCCTCCCTCCTTCGCGAAGTAACGTCGAAGGCACCTCGTTCATCGTCAACGCACATCCACATCGACATCCGGTGTGTCGGGGAGGAACTGCTCAGGTGGTGTCCATTGCTGCACGCTATCGAGGACAAGCGTGTTCCGGAAAAAACCCTGCATCGAGAAATTTTCCTTAAAACGGGCCAGTCCCCAAGTCACTCTGCTGCCCGGCTCTGTCGATATTCCGAAATCGTACCATTGGAAGCCGCGCATGTGAGCGTGCAGGATGCTGTCATGCACCAGCAGGGGTGAGGGGCGCAGATGCTGTGCCTCGTCACGGTGGGCGATGTAGAACTCCAGCATGACACGCTCATTGCAGATAAAATTGAGAATCCCGGCGATTGCTTTGCCGTCATAGTAGGCCATCGACATTTCGAGTTGCTTCGGGGCGAGTGCCTCCAGCTTCTCCAGTTCATCGCGGGTGTGTGTGGGTCTGACCCCCAGCTTGGCACGGTTGGTGAAAAGGATGTCGTAATACTCGTCCAGTGTCCGCCCTGAAAGCGGCAGATTATGCTTGATCGTGACCCCTTCACGCATCGCCTTACGGATCGCCGTGCGTGTCTTGTTGTCGTACATCGCGATCAATTGCCGTTCTGCGAGCGGCAGGCCGGTGAGGTCGATGGCCTGCGTGTAATCCTGTTTGAGGTAAGTGAATCCGGCACGGAGCAGCGAAAATTCGACCGTGTCCGACATCCGTCGGTGATAAATCAGCGGCGGTGGAGTCAGCCGAAGACGCTCGATGCCATGCGACTTGGCGGTTTCGATCAGGTCGGAGATCATACGGTGGACATTGACCAGGTCCACATCTTCCCGGGTCAACAGCCCGCCATAGGATGCGCCGGGGTGGCTTGTCCAGGCCTTCAGGCCCTCCTCATCACGGAACGCGCCCGGCCAGACTGCGACAATATGTCCCTTCTTCCGAAAGATCAGATGCTTGTGATCGAATCGTCCCGATGGATGATAGTCAAAAAACTTCTGGCTGTGGAAGAAGTTGCCCTGAACCGCTCGGCGGACGAATCGTTCCCACTCGTCACGATGGTTTTCGCTGTAAAACTCCACGTCGAAATACATGGTCGAAGTCCCGAAGGTCGGTCCGGTCGGCATGGCCGGAGAGGTGGTCATCATTGGTCAGGGTTGTGCCCCGACCTATGCCCCATGCGGGCTGAGTTGTACTTTTAATGCGTCCGGTTCAACCGCGCGGACAAAGGCTTTCGCGGCTTCTGCGAGGGGGAAGAGATCAGTCACAAGGTCCTCGACGATGATCCGTCTCGATGCGATCTCCTCCACCGCCTGCCTGACCGAGCCGCATCGTGATCCGCGCAGTGTGATCTCGTCCACAACAAGTCGGGTCACATCGATCGGGCAATCCCCCCGCAGGGTGGTGTTACAAACAATTGTGCCAGTCGGTGCGGTGAAGCGGATCGCCGCACGTACCCCCTCGCAATTGCCGGTCGCCTCGATCACCCGATGGTAACTCCGCTCTTGAGGTTCACGGTTCAGTTTTTTAGCGCCGTACGCCTCCAACAGGGCGGATTTCTTTTCGTGTCGCCCCAGCAGGTGCAGCTCGCCGCCACGGCTAAGGTACACACGCCCGATCAATTGTGCGAGCCGTCCGTCACCAATCAGCAGCAGAGGACCATCCCCGTCAGGCAGGCTGTCAACCGCTCTGATTGCCGCGGCAAGAGGCTCCGCCATTGCCCCCGTCGCCCATGATACCGTCTCGGGAAGCGAAACCAGGATACCCTCCGGCAGCAGGGCATACTCGGCCATGACACCATCCATGCCGCGAATGCCGAGCGCCTTACGGTCCGGGGTGTGTTTTGCTGCTGCTTCATCGACACTCCCGCGAGCATCGGGTGGGATATTGATGGAGGCTGTCACACGTCGCCGAATCCAGGAGTAGAGGTCCGCCTCTATCACAACCCCGGAAAATTCATGGCCGATGACCCCGCTGAAAGCCGGGTTGTAGCCGTCGAACATCGCCAAGTCGGTGCCGCAGATGCCCACACGTTCGACACGGACCAGCACCTCACCAGGCAGTGGGGGACGCGGACGCGCCACTCGAACAGCCTTTTTGCCACCTTTGACTGTAACAGCCAGCATGGTTTCGGGTTTACTCATAACGTCTCTGTCCGCCGTTTTCCTGGCCTGACGATAGCAGTAACTCAACGCGAAGATGAGTCGCTTTTGAGTGTGAATGCAAAGCGCTGTGCAACGACACTCACTTCGTACCACTCATTCCATTGCAAACGCGCATTGCGTCTTCAACGGGCATCCTGCACATTCTGGGTCACGAGATGTGCAATGCTCCTTGCCCAGCACGACGATGAGTCCGTGCAGATGATTCAACAGCATCGGGTCGGCAGGCAGCTCCCTGTGCACCTCCTCTTGAACAACTTCGTAGAGGGGCGGTTTTGTCATGCCGCGCAGCCGCTGCATCATACGCAAGGTATAAGCATCCACAACAAATATCACGCGCCCGAGGGCATAACAGGCAATCGCATCCGCCGTCTCCGGGCCGACACCCCACAAGGAGAGCAGTTCCTCACGCAACTCGCTATCACCGAGTCGAGCGGCTTCACCTGTCTCAACTCGCTCCACCCACCACTGAGCCAATCCGAGCAGCTTGCGTGCCTTCTGGTTGAAATAGCCGGCAGGTCGAATCACCTGCGAGAGCCTCTCCTGATCGGCTGAAAGGATCGCCGAGGCCGATGTCCAGCCCATGTCACGGAGGGCTGCAAGGGCTGTGGTGACATTGACCCAACTGGTGTTCTGGGTCAGAACCGCCCCTGCCGCCACTTCCCAGGCATCCCGTCCCGGCCACCAGTAGGGGTCGCCAAAGCGATCCCAGAGTTTCGTAAACAGCTGCCCCCAGGCGCTTTTGCCCGGATCGGTGAAATGATCGGAACGCAGGGTTGACGGGAGATATCGCTCACGTTCGAGGTGAAGGCTCATCAGACTTTGCCGGGTTAAGAGTGGATGTGCTAGCCATGGTACGGATTGGAAAGGGGTAGGCAAAGGCAGGTTTCACAAGAAGTCCAACTCCTCCGGTGAATTTGCGAGGAGTCGTAACTGTTCAATCTGATGCTGTAACACGTTTCTGAATCAGGAAGAGGATCGGGTCAACACGGTTGCCGAAGTGCTCGATTTCAATCTCCTGACGATGGACATACTCCCCGATCCTGCTGCCGAGTTCAGGGTGCTGGCGAGTCAGTTCAGCGGCACGTATCCGGATCCTTTCCTGATTCCACCGGTTCATTTCAGCGTAACGTGCCGCATCCGGCTGGAAGGTGGCAACGATCCGATCTCCGTGGCGGCCAAGTGCTGCTCGTGTCGTTGCCTCATCCCGCACCGTTTCGTACCCGGGCGGCGGGGAGGCATTCTCTTTCAGTACGCAGTCCCCTATAATCAGCCATCCGCCTGCCTGCACCGCCGGACGCAGTCTGCCGACCGCTTCAGCGTGATCCCCGAGCACATCACCCACAGACGAGAAAATCAACAGGTCATAACTCGGATGTGTAGGGATTGCACTGCGCAAATCATCCACTACGAAGCGGCAGCGATCCTCAAGCCCCTCACGCCCTGCAGCGAGACGTGCGTCTTCGATGAACGGCGCGAAAGCATCAACGCCGAAGCATTCGCAGTCATAGACCTGCGCCAGCGAAATCGATACCGCACCCTTCCCGCAACCGAGGTCAAGAGCCCGTTTTGGGGGGACGGGAAGATGTTTAAGAAGGGTATGTACAAAACGCGGCAGAGTGCCAAGTCCGTTCAGGTCCTGGAGGATGTAATGCAGATGGGGCAGAAAGTCGACCTCGGTCTCCATTGCGGTGGCGACCAGCTGGTCGAGTGAGCGCGTGTCGTTAATTGTCACGGGTCCGTCTCGCTTGAGGCCGCACTACCATATAGACACCCAGCGCGAGAAGAAGTAGTGGCCACCAGTCCATGAGCAAATCAAAATCCCGCCATCTGAAGTATCGGTATTCCGATGCGAGAAACAGGCTTCCGATCACCAGAAGGATGATCCCGCCCATCAGATTGTGTCGTTTCGCCGGGTTCGCCCAGTAGCCCGCAAGAAGGGCGATGGCGATGGCGAACAGGATGAAAGGCCAGTCCCGGCTTAAGCCGTAGGGGAGCCAATCCTGTTCCGCGGCGAGAAAGATCAGTCCCAGGAGAAGCAGCAACACTCCACTTTGCACGGGTTGCCGGTGACGATCCACGACCGACTGAATCAACAATGCGAGGCCGATCCCAACGAGAATCAGCGGCCAGGAGAAATCAAACCAGCCGAGCTTGTCGATCATAAAGACCGCCCCGATCAGAATCAGGACGATCCCGCCGACAACCTGCCCCCGCCTGCCGCCGCTCATGATTCTTCCTCTGGTATCACAAGGGCGAGTACGAGATAAGCGATCAGCAATACCCCTGCACCAAGCAGGGTTCCTGCCGCCCAGACAACACGGACAACAGTGGCGTCGACACGCCACATCTTCGCCAATCCGCCACAAATGCCGAGGATCACACGGTCATCCCGACTCCTGCGGAGGGATCCGGTCGGACCGGTGAAACGTGGGCCATCCTTCGCTGTTTCCCCATTTGCCGGATGATCTGTGCTGGAATGCTGTCCAGCCTCCTCAGCCATTTTGTCGCCCGGGAACTCGGGAGGCATGTCGTTCGGGGCACGGTTGGAAGAGGGCCGCAGCAGCAGGAGCAGGCCGAGGATCACAAGCGCCAGGGGGCCAATCCAGCCCCATGAAACGAAGAGGAACTTGTCCGCACCGAATCGTGCCGCCAGCCAGATCAGCGAGACCACGATCAGACCGATCCCGACAATCTTCACACCATCCGTGGTTCGTTCCACCTTGCCCGGGTCCTCCCCGACTGGAGCATCCGGGATCAGCACCCAGGCAAGCAGGTAGGCGAGCACTCCGGCGCCCCCGAGCAGAACAGCGGCGAGCCAGATGACACGCAGCACCACCGGGTCCATTCCCAGGTATCCGCCCAGGCCGCCGCACACGCCACCGATCACACGGTCGCGCCTGGAACGATACAGCCGTTTGAAGTTGTTCGTCTCGCTCATGTTTCCATCCCGTCGTCGAAAGGTCTTTGTGTCACTCTGTCCGGTTCATTGGGGATGATCAGCCAGCAGATGATGTAAGCAAGTATCCCGGTTCCGAATCCGAGGATCAACAGCAGCCAGAGGATACGGACGATCACCGGGTCCAGATGGAAAAATTCGCCAAGTCCTCCGCAGACTCCCGCGATGACACGGTTTCCGCGGCTTCGAAACAGCCTTCTCGACTCACTCATCAGCATCCTCTCTCAGCGAACACGCAGCGATGTGAGGCTGGCTTGCTGACGTGTCCGCAGGTCAAGCAGGTAGTCTGTCAATCCGGAACGCATCTGTTCTGCAATCCACTCGTGATGCTCCGGTGTTTTGAACAGCGCTTCCTCTTCCGGATGGATCATGAACCCGGCTTCGACGAGCACGGTGGGGCAAAAGCTGGCACGTGTGATGGCAAGGTCCTGGTAACGAACGCCATCGCCTGCCCATTCGCCATCGGTCATGCCCCTGTAGAGCGCTTCGGCAAGCGGAAGCGCATGGCGATGGTAGTAGTGCATGCTTGCCCCATGATGAAGGAAGGGGTTTACTCCCTGCGGAAGTGCGTTGTGGTGCAAACTGATAAACAGATCCGCCTTCATCGAACGTGCAAACTCCACCCGCTCATTCAGAGAAAGCTGGACATCCATGGTGCGGGTGGGATAGACCACAGCCCCTCCTGCACGAAATGCGGCTGTCACCGCGTCTCCCAGCATCCTGTTCGCGTTCTTCTCGGTGAATCCGGTCGGGCCAATGGCACTGAGGTTCTCGCCGCCGTGGCCGGGATCAGTGACGATGACCAGCCCGTCCAGGGGCTTCTTCCGGATCTCCGGGGCTTCCACAATTTTCCAGACCAGCCAGTTCTCCGCATCATACCCGGTCTCCCATCCCCAGAACCATTCGGGACGGATGATCGCCGTCAACTGATAGGTGGATTCGTCGAGCTGGGTCCAGCGCGCCTCATCCACAGCGCGGCTTTCGGTCGGCTGCACGATGATGTCTGTGGTACTGACCGCACCGAAGAGGGTCAAGTCGATCCGGTTGTCCTCCACCCGATCAACACGGAACAACCGCTTGTCGCCGATGGGGATACGGATCCGGGTGTTCCGGCCATCAACTTCGCACACCACCTTTGAAATGGCCAGGGGTTGTGGAATGACAAGGGAGGGATCGACCGTCACCTTGCTATCCTCGATCCACCCGACACGACCCTGCGGCAGGGGGATCCGCCACTGCCGCTCGGTCACACCCTGGTAGCCATCCGCGATCAGGACAGTTCCCCGTACCGGGAACATGTCATAGGTTCCCGGGATCCCACAGCGCAGTTTGGCGTCGTCCCCGGTGACCCTCAGCCTCATCTCCTTCGAATGAAACACCGACTCGGCAGGGTCAGGCGTGAGGGGGCCGGTTCGGACAAAACGGATCGTCCTTGAGGTCCGATGCGTGCCCTGGCCATCGTAAGACCCGGTTTCGTAGCGCAAAGTTACCTTGGAGTAGGTCCCGGGGTGGAATCGATCCGATTCCGGCAGGGGAAGGACATCACCTCGCGCCACCCAGGCAATCCAGCCGCCGTCCGGATGCAACGGGATATTCTGGCCATTCACTTCAAGCCGTCCGTTGGGATCCTCGACATGGCCGAAGAGGAAGAGGCTGTCCGGCGCAGCTTTGAGGATAACTGAATCCGAAGGCGCGAGGAAGGTGCTTGTCGGCGTGGGACGTGGGTAGATCACGGTCACCAGCTGATCATCCGGCGGGAATATGCGGATCGTCTGTTTGGGCGCCGCACACCCGGCAATCAGCCCTGCGAATAGCAGAAATGGAATTAGGGTACGATAGGATTTCACCACGTCAGGCTCCGTTCATGTATAATGCGAATCCCGTTCAGCACGAGATTCGGTTCGAGTGCGTGCAACTCAGGTAGATGGGGTTGGACCATGGCCGCCATTCCACCTGTGGCGACCAGCTTCGCCTCGCTGTCGCCAAGCTGTTCCCGGATTTCACGGATGATGCCACGGATGGCGTGCACAGCGCCGTGCATCAGTCCGACCTGGATGCTCTCGTCCGTTGTCTGACCGATCGCAGTCTTCGGGTAGACCAGCCGCGCTTCCGGGAGTAGAGCGGTAGTCGTTTTCAGCATCTGCGCGCTCGACTCCAGCCCCGGCATGATCACCCCGCCGAGGTAGCCACCATCCCTGTCGATGGCGTCGAATGTGATCGCCGTGCCAAAATCGAGGACGATCAGCGGTCCGCCGTATTTTGCGAAGCCGGCTACGGCATCGCAGACACGATCCGCGCCGACAGCGCGCGGGTTACGGTACAAATTGACAAATCCCGGAATCTCTCCGTGTATAAATAGCGGTTTGCAATGCAGAAAGCTCTCAGCCATTT
>Ga0209164_1000614_pt1 | contig 72944 bp, 73 predicted proteins | sample MTBNYHSulfiMetaG_FD_187458 | JGI IMG/M metagenome (GOLD analysis project Ga0209164, IMG submission 187458) | Enrichment culture microbial communities from rom New York Harbor, USA that are MTBE-degrading - MTBE-NYH (New York Harbor Sulfidogenic)... | ecosystem: Environmental > Aquatic > Marine >... | reverse complement strand
GATCACTCACATTGGTCTCCTTCCAAGGCATTTTGAGTCCTCCTTTTAAAAGGATTATCTCAAAATTTTATTTGAAAGTGTTACCTATGTCATGAAGTTAAATCGTTACCTATGTCCTGGTTGGACAAATTGTTATACCTGTTCATTATGAAACCTTTGAGCATTATAAGGAACCTGTCAGTGAAATTATTAAATTAAATATGGATAATATTAAGATTGTTAATCCAGGGGAAAGCCTGGATTTATTTAATTAATATAAATGATAAATCTGTACTGTCAACCGTTGCAGGAGACAGACTTTTACATACAATATCAAAAATCCTGCCTGTTCTTTTATCTATTTTGTATTCTCTTGTTGCGGCTTTTGTTTCTTCTATGATCTTGTAATAAGTTTCTTCTTCATGTATCGTCATTGTCATATGTCTGGGTATCTTCATATTTCTGTAAGGACCGATTTTTAAGCCGTCCGGGGATTTAACTTTTTCTCTGTTTATTATGTTAAATATATACTCGAGTTTTTCTGTTGATAAATCTGTTTTAATATTTTTATTTATATTATTTAATGAGGCTGTTAAGTTATTCTCAAAACTGTTTAACAATACCGTGTTTATTAAAATAAAAGATATTAATAAAATTATATTTTTTTTCATATATAAACTCACTACATAAAAATATTTATGTTAAGTATATCACAAAAAAAATAATAATTTTATATTTTAATATTAAATTACAATTTAATATTAAGTAAATTTATAAAAATCATTAAAAAAAACAAAAGATTTTAAGAAATAAATCGACATAATAAATCATATAGCCCTAAAGTGCTATTGTAAAAATTAAATAATGATATATATTCTGCGGTAAATAACTTGAGGAGTAATATTAATTTTACTTTTATAATATTTTAAAAAATTAAATTAAGAGGAGAGGCACGAAAAAAGGATTATTAAATATTAAATCAGTGAGTTTATTTAAAGAAAATTTTATAATTATTGCAGTGACGTTATTTCTTATTATCGGAGAGTAACCAGTCTCCAGACAGAATAATATGTGGCTTTTAAAAGTCGATAAATCAGGTAATCTTAAATAGTTTAATAATCCATAAAGCATAAATTGCCTGGATTCCTTGTATTCTTTATACAAAGGAGTTCAGGCATTATTTTTTATTATTACAAATAAAATGGTTAATGCTGTTATAACTAAAAGAGTTATAAATAAATTTGTCTTTGCTGCTTTAGTATATGATTTCGACAATAATACTATTATGTTGTATATGCCTGAAATAATTATGGATCCTGGTATTATTATAATTTGTACAATATTGATTAAAAATTCTGATTTTTCTTTTATAATATGAAATAAAATAGTAACGGTTAAGAAAAGTATGATATATGTAACAAATGTAATAAGAATATTCCTTATTATTCCCAAAATAATCGTATCTTCAGGATTGTCTTTTAATAATAATTTCATTAATAATTACCTCTTATAAAAATGTTAGATTTATATCGCATCACTAAGACCCCAAGACAAAAAAAATAAATCGTGGATAAACGCAGGATTAACGTAAATAACCAAAATATTTTATACAGCATGTATCCGCTGTCCGGCATATACTTTAGTATGTGCTGCGGCGGTTACTTTTTATTGACACTCCCTGATATTAATAATGTAAACCGGGATTAGGTCCGCTATATTAAAACTCGGCATCCATTCTTATTATATCAAATAAATCCGGTTTTATAATATTATTTTTATCATCATAAATAACAGCCTCGATATATTGATTATGTTTTGCATTATCAATCTCATTATTATTCTCATCATACAATATAATCTTGCTTATCTTAACTGTTTTCATCTTTGGGGCAATATACTGTAATGTGTCATTTTTTGTTATTGTATTGTATATTTTTAGTACTGCCCTGCCTGATTTTATATCAGCAACTAATGCTCCCAATCTCTTATTTCTTTTATATAACCCGCCTTTTGTGGTATTTGGATTATCACAAGGCTTTTCATAAAAAAAACCGGTACAAAATTCCCTGTGTGATACTACATTTAATTCTTCTTCAATTTCGTCTCTGTTGTATTCTGTATTTTTATCATAAAGATGATCGATTGCCTGCCTGTAAGCTCTTACAATACTTGATATATATAAAATGGATTTCATCCTGCCTTCGATTTTAAAACTGTCTATACCTGCATTAATAAGATCTTTTATATTATCTATCATGCAGATATCTTTGGAGGAGAATACATATGTACCATTTTCATTCTCAAGTATGCTGTATTCCTGCTCCCCTCTGGTTTTTTCCTTTAAAATGTATTCCCACCGGCATGAATGCGAACAGTTGCCCTTATTTGCACTTCTTATTTCATCAGACTCTATATCGCTTCTTTTGCCCAGTTCCGGATGAGTCATGAAAGCAGACAATAAACATCTGCCCGAATATGCTATACACATCGCGCCGTGTATAAAAGCCTCAAGTGTTATATCTGTTTGCTCTTTAATTTTTTTTATCTGCGTAAGGGTTAATTCTCTTGCCAGGATTATCCTTGATGCCCCGGTTTCTTTCAGGTATAAAGCTGCAAATTGATTCGTAATATTTGCCTGGGTGCTTATATGTATGGGAATGCCCGGTGCATATTTTTTTGCAAGATATACTGCGCCTAGATCCGACAATATTAATCCGTCCGGTTTTATGTTTTCAATAAATTTAAGCCTCTCTATGAGTGATTCTGTTTCATCCGGTGTAAAATATATATTCATTGTAATGTAAATTTTTTTATTAATACTGTGTGTATAATCTATTGCTTGTCTTAATTCATCATCGTTAAAATTTTTTGTTTTTGCTCTTAATGAAAAATCCGTCAAACCTGCATATACCGCATCGGCTCCAAAATGAAAGGCAACCTTTAATTTTTCAAAATCTCCTGCAGGAGACAATAACTCAGGCTTTTTTTTCATGAATTATTTATATCCCTTGATCTGTTTATATTTTTTTTGTGCAGCAAGATGTTCACTGTAAGTTGCAGAAAAATGATGGCTTCCTTTCACAGGATCCTTTACAACAAAAAAAAGATAATTATGTTTTTTTGGATAAAATGATGATTTTAATGCAGTAAATCCCGGGTTGCATATAGGTCCAGGGGGCAGCCCCGTATAGATATATGTATTATACGGGTGAATTATTTCAAGATCAGAGTTTAACAGATGCTCTTTAGGTTTACCCAAAATATATTGTACTGTTGCACAGCTCTGGAGTTTCATGCCGTTCTTTATCCTGTTGTAAAATACACCGGCTACTATATCGGATTCATCCTGTAGTCTGACTTCTTTTTCTATTATGGATGCCATTATTATTTTACTAAGCAGCTGTTTTTGACTTAGATTTTTATAATCAGGATAAATTTCATTAAGCTTTTTATAAAAAAGATCAACCATTGAGGAAAAAATTTTCTCGGCGCTTGATCCTTTATAAAATTTATATGTATCTGGAAACAAAAAGCCTTCTGCACTCTTCATTCCCTTTAAACCGATTGCAGATGTATAATCGGGATCAGAGAAAAATTCTTCAATTTCTTTTTTATCCAGAATATTATTATTAATAAGTATCTCTTTAACCTGGTTTACAGTTGATCCTTCCGGTATGGTAAACTCAACCGTAATAAAATCCCCTTTATAAATTTCATGAATGATGCTCAGCATATTGTAATCGGCATCAAGCATTATCCAGCCTGCTTTAAGGTTTTTATCAAGATTTAATATACGTGTTGTCAGTATGAATAAATCTTTAGAATGAATATAGCCTTGGTAAAAAAGCCTGTATGCGATTGATGAAGCAGAGTCGCCTTTTTTGATTTCAAACTCTATCCCGTTTGCAGGTATTTTACCCGTTGACCCGTTTAAAAATAAAAATCCTGCAATTATAAGGGATGACATTATGATTATAATTAAAAAGAATATTTTAAAAAATTTTTTCAAAATTTAATTCCCCATAATTAAAATGTGATCTTCTTTATCATATTAATATAAATTCTTCAAACTAATTAATACTATTTTTTATTTTATTTTGAAATTTTATTACTTTTTTTACATTTGGATGTTATGATAATAATCGATTAAAATGAGAGGATTGTTAAATAAAATGATAAAATTATGATAGACATTTGATTTTAAATTATAGATAATCCGTAAATTTTTTAATATATATTCAGGAGAATAACATGAGGCTTGAAGGTGTTTGGCTTCCTATAATTACTCCTTTTTTAAAAGGAGAGGTTGATTATGATTCATATACTTCATTAATTGATTATTACATAGATAAGGGCATTAATGGTATTATTCCTCTTGGTACAACAGGAGAATGCCCGGCAATTGAAGATTATGAATTTGAAAAGATAATTGAGGTAACAGTTGACAGGGTTAATAACAGACTGCCTGTCTTTATCGGTGTTGGAGGTAATTATACCAAAAAGGTTGTAAAACAGGTTAAATTGCTGGATAAATATAATGTTCAAGGTATTTTATCCGTTTGCCCTTATTATAACAGACCTGATCAGAAGGGTATATATGAGCATTTTAAAAAGATTTCAGAGAATACCGATAAAAACATTATAATATACAATATACCTTACAGGACGGGAAGAAATATAGAAAACAGCACTATATTCAGGTTGGCGGAATTAAAAAATATTACCGGCATAAAGGATTCATGCGGTGATATAAAACAAAGCATGGAGCTTTTAACAAATAAACCGGAAAATTTTTCTGTATTAACAGGTGAAGATATTCTGTATTATTTAACATTGACATTGGGCGGAGAAGGAGGTATCCTTGCAGCTGCTCATGTAAAAACGGAAAAATATATAAACATATATAATTTAATTAAGAAAAATAAACATAAAGAAGCTTTAAGTATTTGGAGGGATTTATTGAAAATAGTACCTCTATTGTTTAAAGAGCCCAATCCTGCGCCGATTAAATATATACTGAATAAGATGGATTTGATAAACAGCAGTGAAACAAGACTGCCTTTAACTGATATTACTGTAAATTTAAAAAAAGAAATAGATAATATTGTCTTAATTGAGTATTGATTATTTAAGGAAGAAATATAATGAGTAAGATGTATAAACAGGGTTCAAAACCATATGGGATTGCAGGAAGTATAATCGGACGATTAATGAATTTTTTTCATACGGATTTTTATATTAAAAATTTAAAAGAAATTGATTTTTCTAATGAAATTTATTATCTGGATATAGGATGCGGCGGTGGGAGAGTTATTAAAGAATTATCAAAAAAAATGAAATCAGGGAAAGCTTACGGCTTAGATCATTCTGATGAAATGATTAAACTTGCAGGTAAAGTTAATAAAAAATCTATTAGTTTAGGCATTGTTGAGATAATAAAAGACGATGTTTCATGCTTATTATTTGAGGATAATTATTTTAATTGTATAACAGCCTTTGAGACTATCCAATTTTGGCAGAATACTGATAAGGCATTAAAAGAGATTAATCGTGTTTTAAAAAAAGACGGATGTTTTGTTATTATAAATAATTATCCCGGTGTAAAAAGCAAATGGTATAAATTAATAAAGATCAAGTCTGATGCTGATTATAAAAACTTGCTGATAAATGCCGGTTTTAATAATATTGATATTAATTTTTTGAATAATAAAATTATTATTAAAGCAGTAAAAAGTTAGATATTGATAATAAAGCAATATTAGAAATTTTTGAGGGCTGCCTGTTATTATTTAATAATTATTTTTATTTGACTAACCATTTTTGTAGCAGCATTGTCTGTATCTTCAGTCCCGAAAGTATTATCTACTGCATTCCTATGATGTGTAATGTATTTCATTTCATTATTAAAAGTATTTAATGTCCAATTATTAATAACTATCCCGGCAGCTGCTTCATTCGTGCTGTTTGGTGTCCATCCGATTGGGGTTAATACATACTCTGTCTGGTTGGTATTTAAATCAACTTCGGTACAGTATAATACAGCAGGCTGATCTTCAGGGCTGTAAACAAACCAGTCATTACCGTCCCATGATCTAGCTATCTCAAAATATACTTTGAATTTTTTGATATTTTGATCTTTTAAAACGAGATCACTTATTGTAAAATCAATATTCTTGTCTCCTGCATTATTATGAGTAGCTGCAGTTACACTGTCTATTTCATCCTGATCTGAGCCGTCTTTTACATAGTTTATCCAGTATGGAGTCATTATCCTGTGACTCATGCTCATTATATTTTGACAGATAAAAATAGTTTGGATAAAATTTTCATTTTCATTTTGAATCCATATTGCATATACTTTTTGACCGCTGCTCCCGCCAAATGGAATATCTGTACCGCATTTAAATTGAAAATTAAATTTAATGCCTGTATTTGAGCTTGTCGAGGAAGTTTGTTGATTATCGCCTGAGTTTGAGCTGCTGCTATTATTGTTTTCTTCTGGAGAAGTATTACAACAAATTAAAAAAATAACAATTATAGTAAAGATTAATATTTTTTTCATATTTACTCTCTCTTTTACAATAACTTTACTGTAATATAAATTTTAAAAGATATATTCACAATATGTAAATTGGTATATTTTTGTATGATAGGATGAAATATATTATTTATATTTTATTATTAATTCTTCAATTCTTTTTGCATGGTTTTTTTCATCATTAACCATAGCTTTAAAAATTCTTGTTGCTTTATCATTATTTACTTCTTCACAAGCTTTCTGGAAATCATTTTCAATTGCCCCGTTTTCTATTTCAAGAGCAAACTCTAAACATCCAATTTTATCGGAACAAAATTTATTAAAATCTTTGATTATTGATTTGATTTTATCAGTCATTTTTTTAATTTCTTTAATATTTGCTTTCATCAATATTTTTGGGAATAAATTTTTGCTTAATAAATCTTCTCTGCCGTTTTTCCAGATAAAGGAGTGGGTTAATTCTTCATCACTCAATTTATACCAGAAATCGGAGTCTTCCTGGAAATACTCTGCATATAATTTATAAAGATCAGATATTGTTTTTTCCAGATTTTCTGAAGCTTTAAAATATTTATTTAAACTTTCTTTCATTTTATTATATCTTATTTATAATATTATAATATAATTATAATACAATTATAGGATAATTTTATAAAATAATATTAATTTAATAAGAATTATTTTTTTAAAGAAGATCAATATGGATTTACAGTTAGTCAACATTCTTAATATTTTATTATTCTTTTAATGCTAAAAGTATGTTTTCTATATTCTTTTTGTTTAAATTGATTACTACCTGGAAAAATAAAGGATCTTCATCCATGTCAACTACCCAGTCATCCTGCCAGAAGAAGTATATATTATTTTTATCAATAAAAAAATTAATAAATGCTATCTTCTCATTTTTTTTATTTAAACTTAATTTATACTGTCTTTTATAATTATATAAATTATTTTTTATGAATTTTCTTGATTTAATCAGTCTGTTTTGTACATCTTTTTTATTTTTTTTTAATGTATTCTGCCAGGTTTTATCATTGTCAGTGCCTAAAATTAATTTTTCGATTATATTTTCTATTTCTGACAGATCTTTTTGTAAGATATCATTATTATCATATGCAATATTATGTTTATCTTTTTTTTGATTGAATAAAACTCCGTTTATTTTATCATTTTTTAAAAATATATTTTTATTATCTAATCTTTTAAATTCAAAATTATATTTTTTAATATCTGTTTTATTGCATGAGATTAAAAATATTAATAATATTATAAGTAAATATATTTTATTCATAATTATTATATCCTTTTTAATATGATTTATATGAAGCAAAATAATATTAATATAAAAAAAAATCAAGGCTAACGGCTGTTTTTACAATTGTTTTTTGATGAATATCCTTATATTTTACAGTTGAAAACAAATTGTTTTTTCTGTATTATACAGATGTATTTTAACATATAAGGTATTTATAAATACAGGATTTATTAATGAGAAAGGTTTCTTTAGTAAAAGGTGATGACAGAAGAAAAAATATAAAAGATGCATTGGATCTGATAAAAGATGATTTAGAAATTGTTATTAAAAAAGCAAAAAATATTTTGATCAAACCAAATTTAACGGCAGTTAAGGGATATGAAATTGCAAATATTGATGTAGCAGTAATTGATGAATTAATAAAATTTATAAATTTTAATTTTGGTTTGAAAAATATAGTTATAAGTGAAGGGAGCGGAAGCGCTTTTTATTCTCAAACCTCTACCGAACAGGTTTTTAAAGATTACGGGTATTTTAATTTATCTAAAAAATATAATAATGTTAAGATTGAGTTTATTGAGCAGTATTCTGATTTTTTTAAGATTCCTATTAAAACGTGCCATGATGACTGGTTTGTTGAGGTTGCAGAGAGAGTAAAAAACTTTGATGTAAAAATTTCTGTGGGAATACCGAAAATGCATAATTATGCGATTGCAACTTTTGGTATTAAAAATATGATGGGTATGTTAAAACCAGAATGTATGTCAAGGATCCATGGTTTGAAAAATTTTGATGAAAACGGTCCCAGTGTTTTTAATAAAATACCGACTTCAATTATTTCCAGGATGAGAAGGATATTCCCTGTGTTTACTAATTGGCTTGTATCTGCAACTAGTGAATACAAAAAAGGAGTAAGGATTATTCATGATAATATTTTTAATGTTATTAAAGAAATATATCCCGATGTTGTTTTACTTGATGGCTATTATTGTATGGAGGGTAACGGTCCTGTAGATGGAATAGGTGTAAAAATGAATTTTGCAGTTGCTTCTACCGATGCATTAAAGGCGGATGCTCTTGCTGCAAGATGCATCGGATTGGATCCTGATTATATACCATATCTAAAAAAATTTAACGGTTACGGCGACAGTTCTATTAGCGGGCTTGTCGGGGAAAGATTGGAGAATGTTATTAAGCCGTTAAAAAAACATTCTTCATATAAAATCCAAAAAAAATATTGCGGAGCTTTAAAATTAATCCGTACTTGAATATTACTCTCTAAATATTCTTTAATTATCACATTGCAAAAATATTATTCTTCTTTTTTTATTATCTTAATTGATTTTAATACTGTTTCAAGTTCTTTTAATTTATCTTCATCTGCATCTTCCAGCCATTCTGAAATAATGTATGATGATATTTTATATCTGTTTGCTGTAAAATGCATATCTTTGACAAATGAATACTGTTCCTTAAGTTTTGATAAATCATCAGGTGCGATTGTATTAAATACTCCCATTATTTTTACAACATCAATACCGTTATTATCATATATTGTAAGCTGGGTTAGTCCTTCATATTTTGCTTCAGGATCAAGATAACTTAAATTTTGACCCGGGATCCCTGCACCGTTTTCCGTTTCCTCGATTTCCCATCTGTCCGGCAGTATTGCAGTCACATATTTACCATTAAATTTTTTTTCTTTTTTTTCTGATGCTGTAATTTTTTTTGTATTATTGTCGATTGATCCAGAAGACAACTTTTTTGATTTGCATGAAATAATTAAAAGTAATATATGGATTATAATCATGAGAATTATAATTACTTTTTTTATCATTTTTCATCTGTCTCCTTTTTAAAAAAGCCCTATTAATAAAATAATATTTTTTATGGCAAAAGATGTCAATTTAATAATTAAACTAAATATTTTTTAAATAATATTTTATAAATAAAATCAATATACAAATTTATTATACAAGAGTTAAAGTAACTAAGAATACTTTTTGATTTAATTTTTATTTGTGTCTTACTGGGTTCATTTTTAAAAAAAATATTTTATATTTTTATGTACTTCATGGTGGCTCTTTTTCGGATGATAATTTATTATAAAGGACATAATGGAGGAATGACAATATTTTTACTTATTTAATCATAGATAAACTTTGTGAAATATCCTCAATAATATCATCAATATCTTCTATTCCAGCGGATAATCTTAAGGTTGCATCACTTACTCCCAGGTTATTTTTTTGTTCTTCTGTAAATTCACTAAAGATTGTAGATGACGGGTGAATAATCAAAGTCTTGTTATCATTAAAATTTGTTGCTCTTCTTATAATTTTTAAATTATCAATAAATTTAAAACATTCATCTTTACCTGATAAATCGAATGTTAGCAAACCGCCGAATTTGTTTTTAAAAAGCTTTACAGCATTCTCATGATATTTATTTTCCTTTAAACCGGGGTAATTAATATGTTTTATTTTTGGATTATTCTTTAAAAACTCACAAAGTTTAACTGCATTCTCACAGCTTTTGTCTATCCTCAATGCCATTGTTTCCAGTCCGAGTGTTTGCAGATAAGCACTATGCGGGGATAGACAGGCGCCGAGATTTCTATATACCTCTTTTCTGAGTTTTATTAGGAATGTATTATTGCCATGTTTATTGTTTAACTCTTTAAGTTTGGGGATATTCTGCCAGTCGTAATTACCATAGTCAATTATTAACCCGCCGACCGATGTAGCACCTCCGGATATATATTTTGTTGATGAAATAATTTCTATGTTTACTCCAAAATCTTTTGCTTTAAATAAGTAGGGGGGTGTAAGAGTACTGTCAATTATCAAGAGAATGCCATGTTTTTTTGTTATTTCGGCAATGCTTTCTATATCATATACAGCAAGCTGGGGATTTGAAATTGTTTCTAAAAAAACTGCCCTTGTATTGGCATTAATGCTTTTTTCGATATCATTGATATTCTCAAAATCAGCATATTTTACATTAAGCCCCCACTGTTTAAGTGTTTCATTAAATAGAGAATAAGTGTTGCCGAATAAAAATTTTGTTGTGATGATATTATCGCCGTTTTGTGCAATTGCAAGTATTGTATTTGAAATTGCCGCCATTCCTGATGAGAGTGCTATTGTTCCTAATCCCTCTGTTAATAGATTGATTTTCTGTTCAAAATCTGCAACAGTAGGATTTGTAACCCTGGAATAGGAATGAGCAGGCTTTTTGCCTGTGAATGCATCTGAAATTGACTGCGCATCATCAAACTCAAATGATACGCTGTCGTATATTGGAGTCCTCAAAGATTTATGACAATCATTATTCTCAAATAATCCGTGAATAGCTTTTGTGGTAAATCCATTAATTTTTATATTCATTTTTTAGTATCCTTATATTTTATTTTTAAAAAAATTATATTATTCTCTTTTTATATAATTAGATAATACAAGCAGTCAGGTTTTTAATTATTATATTAAAAAATTAAATATAATACATATTTGCATTTTGCTCGTTTATTTTAATAGTCTTTTCTTTTATATTATAAAAAGTTATATTATCAATTATGCCGGATATTGCTTTACTTATATCCTGCCATATAGAGTAAAAACCGCATTTTTTAACTTCATTACAGGTTTGAGGTACAGCGGGATTAATGCATGAAATAGGATATATAGGTCCTTCAATGAATCTTATTACATCTCCCAGTGTTATATTTTTTGGATTTTTTGTTAAGTAATAACCGCCGTTTGGCCCTTTTTTACTGGCAACAAATCCTCCTTTTTTTAAATCCAGTAATATTTGTTCTAAAAATTTTTTTGGTATGTCCTGTCTTTTTGCAAGATCTTCTATATGCACCAGGGTATCCGGATAATAAAATGTAAGATCCAATATGATTTTTAATGAATAATCCCCTTTATATGATATAGTCATCATTTACTCCATTTAAGCTATATAGTATATCTATAAAGTAGACTATTTATAATTAAAAGTCAAATATATATTTGTAAATTTATTGTAAAAAATAGTATATATATTAACAGTATGCTATATATATAAAATAGTTTATATATGAACTAACATGTAAATATATTAGTATTTAGAATTAATTATTAATAACTGGCAAAAAGGATATAAAATATTATAATTTAAATAAATGATTTAGGGGGTTTTATATATGAGTAAAAGGAATATATTATGGCTTTATGGAGAACTGCCTAAGCTGGTTAGCAAAGGAGTATTAACTCCTGATATAACGGATAAATTAAAAGAATATTACGGTTCAGTTGAAAAAAAAGATTTCGGGCAAATTTTACTTGCTGTTTTTGGTACAATAGGAGCAGTTTTAATCATACTGGGCATTATATTGCTTTTTGCATTTAACTGGGACAGCTTAATAAGACCAGTTAAAGTACTTTTAGCTTTTTTACCATTAATATTATCACAGGGAATAGTTGTTTTTGTTATTTTAAAAAAACGGGACTCTCTAGTATGGAAAGAAGCAAGCGGTGTTTTTTTAACAGGATCTGTTGGAGCCTGTATTGGGTTAATAAGCCAGATATATCACATCCCCGGTGATCTAGGAGGATATTTGTTTACATGGATGCTTTTAATATTTCCTGTAATATATATACTTGATACTAATATTGTTACACTTCTATATATAATCGGCATCACTAGCTGGTCATGTTATGCACAGGCGGATGGGGATCAAGCCGTTTTTTTCTGGATATTCCTCCTTTTTGCAATACCCAGGCTATTATTTAAATATAAAGAAAACAGGTATTCTAATGTAAGTGTATTTACAACCTGGATATTGGCTTTATGCCTGTGTATAACAATCGGAGTTACTCTTGAAAAAATAATACCTGGTCTCTGGCTTGTTGTTTACAGTTCTTTTTTTGCAGTTTTATATATGATTGGATTTTTATGGTTTAGAGAAGCTCCTACTATTATACAGAGGCCTTTTCATTCTATCGGTACAATCGGTATTATATTTCTTGCCTGTCTTTTTACATATGTATGGCCATGGAAGGAAATCGGCTGGGAATTTTTTAGAAGCGGTAAGAGATTTCATGATTGGGCAGGTAATATTGATTATATAATATGCGGTATAACATTTTTATCTGCTGTTGGTCTTAATGTATATTCTGTAATAAAAAAGAAGTATGCCAATATTATATTTGGTATTTTCCCCCTAATAATTTCAATATGCTATTTTTTAATGGCTTTTACGTTTGATAAAAATTACGGTATTTCAAGTAATGAACAGGATATGCTGTTAGTGATTCATATAGTATTAAATTTGTATATTCTGGTATTGGGTATAATATCCATTTTAATTGGTACAAAAAACAGAAAACTCCTTCTTATAAACGGAGGTACATTAATTATTGCTGTATTGATTGCTTTAAGATTTGTATTTGTTGAACATTTTTTTGAAAATTTAATAATCCGTGGAATAGTATTTATACTATTGGGTGCAGCTTTTTTAGTAACAAACATATTTTTTGCCGGATATTTCAAAAAATTAGAAAAGACAAGTTAGGGGGATACTATGAAAAAAAAATATATATTTTTACTGGCATTTGTAATATTGGCTTTGATCCAATTAGCAATACCGGCATATATGACATTATCAAGGGAAATTAAGCTTGATCAGGGAACTCTTTATAAGATAAGAACAGGCCCCGTAGATCCCTATGATATATTTCGAGGCAGATATGTTGCTTTAACAACCAGGCTTGATTGGTCTGATGAAGCTAATAATAAAAGAGATATGATTAAAAAAAGCAGTGTGTTTTATGCCGTTATTGATAAGGATGAACATGGTTTTGCTTTTATAAAGGATATAAGTTTAAATAAACCGGGAAATCAGTATTATGATTATTTAAAAATGAATGCGGATAAAAACGGCAGGATTAAAGATGTATTTGACAGATTTTATCTTAATCAGAAGATTGCGCCTAAGGTTGAAGCTGCATACAGAAGGAATGCCTGGCGGAGTGATTCCGAAACATATATAAACGTGATGATAAAAAACGGTAATGGTGTAATAAAGGATTTATATATTGACGGTAAACCATTTATGGAAGTAATTGAAGAGTAAATAATTTTTTTTTAATATTTTAAACATTAAGAAAAAAATAAATGAATTTCATTTTTTCTCCTTTAGATATTATAAAGGGAGATAAAAAATGGAAATATAATTACCCCACACCACTTTTTTAAAAAAGTGGTGTGGGGTAGGGTGTAGAATTATTAAAAAATCGTTTAATATATAATCATATAACCTGATTTTTTTAATAATTTTTTCCAATAACTCGATAAAATTGATAGAAATAAAAAGTTCATTTTGAGGCATCTAAAATGTTTAAATTTTAACCACGAAGATGCCAAGACACTAAGAGAGGAATTATACAAATCCTTAAACTTCGTGTCTTAGCGACGTAGTGTTTATTACCGTATTTTCTGTGTATTTATCTGCCCTATGTACCCATCTGCAATTGTTTTTTTAAGAAAGATAAAGTAAACTTTATAAATTTCTCTATATACCGGCTGTTAATCTTATGTTATATTCTTTTTTATTTTTATGATTATAAAATTGATTATTTATGAATTATAGAGGAATTAGTGATGGCTGATTTAGAAAAAAAGATCTCAAAAAAAATCGGCAAGGCAATTTTTGAGTTTAAAATGATAGAACCGGGCGACAGGATACTTGTTGCTGTATCTGGCGGGAAAGATTCTACAACGTTATTAAATGATCTTGTATTACGCAGAAAATCATTCCCAATCAAATATGAGATTGAAGCAGTTCATGTAACAACAAATATTACTGCCGGCAACAAAGATAAAATTAAAGAATTATTTTTAAGCTACAATATACCCTTTCATTTTATTCATATAAATCTGTTAGAAAGATTAAAACCTGGTAAAAAATTGAGTTGTTATTGGTGCAGCAGTCAGAGGCGGATAGAGCTTTTAAGATTTGCAGATAAACTTGGATGTAATAAGATAGCTCTTGGGCATCACATGGATGACATTGTCGAAACATTTTTGATTAATATTTTTTTTAAATCAGAAATTGCTACAATGCTGCCAAAAATGAATTATAATAAATTTAAACAGACATTGATAAGACCAATGGCTTTTGTCAGGGAGAATGATATTATTAAGCTTGCAAAGAAAAAAGGATTTGAAAGTTTTACATGTACTTGCGGAATTGATCAAAACTCGAAAAGACTGATTGTAAAAAATGTTATTAAAGAATTATCTAAAAACAGCAGGAATATAAGGGAAAATATTTTTAATGCAATGAAAAATGTAAATAAGGAATATTTGCCTTAATTTTATATTTATTATTAAAAAAGTAGTATCATAAGAATATATGATTATATTTATGTGAAATTTTTTTATTGGAGAAAAAGGATGGCATTAGCAAGAAAAACATTAAATAATATTAGAAGTACTGTTATTGTGGTCTTAATAAGTTCAATATCAGGCAGTATATTTTCATATCTATTGGTGCCGGATAAAAAAATATATTTTGCAATAGCAGGTTTTGGAGTTGGTTTTATCGGCAGTATAATGGGATCTTTTTTTGAAGGTTATATTGTAAGATTAACTGTTTTTAGAAAGATAAATATTATCAGTCATTTTATTTTCAGAAGTTTATATTATCTTTTGTTATTTTCTTCATTAATATTTATTATTATTTTTATCAGGTATAATTTAATGGAAAAAATTAACATTATAAATGTTATAAAGGATAAAAGATTTATATGGAGTATTGCTTTTTCTTTGGTTTTAAGTTTGTTTGTTAATTTTTATACAGAGATAAACAGATTGGTTGGTAAAATAAGCCTTGTTAATTTTATAACTGGTAGGTATCACAATCCTAAGAATGAAAATCGTTTTTTTATGTTTCTTGATATAAACTCTTCAACATCCATTGCAGAAAAGATTGGCAATAAAAAATTTTTGCAATTTTTAAATGATTTTTTTTATGATATTTCCTTTGCTGTTATTGAGAGTAAAGGCGAGATTTATAAATATGTCGGTGATGAAATTATTGTTACATGGAAATATAAAAACGGGATTAAAAAACATAATATTATAAACTGTATATTGGAAATAAAAAAAATAGTTGATAGGAAGAAAAATTTATATGAAAAAAAATACGGGTTTATCCCTTATTTTAAATCCGGATTTCATTTTGGTGAAGTTGTTATCGGCGAGATGGGAGATATAAAAAAAGAAATTGTATTTTTGGGTGACATTGTTAATACGACTGCTAGGATCCAGGAAAAATGCAAAGAGTTAAAAAAGGATGTGCTTTTTTCTGATGATGTAGTTAAGCTTATTAAAAATAGCCATTTTAAATTTGATTATCATGGAGAATTTATTTTAAGAGGAAAAGAAGAAAAAGTAGGGCTGTATTCTATTGAAAAGTAGTTATATATTAAGAAAAATATTGCCTAATAAGTTGTATTTAGATACCACATATTTTTTTATAAAAATAGCTAATAAATATAGACAAAAAATGATATTTTTATGCTATATATATGTTTCAATTTATTATTGGAGTTTTATATGATCAAGGCTGGTATTGTAGGTGTTTCCGGTTACGGCGGTGTAGAATTATTTCATATCTTAAGCAATCATCCTGATGTAGAAATAACGGCAATATCATCAAGAAGTTATGCAGGGAAAAAAATAGGCGAGGTTTATCCTCATTTAATAAATTATGATATTACATGCAAAGAATACACTCCTGATGAAATAGCAGAGTTATGTGATGTTATTTTTACTGCTGTGCCGCATGGCGGTCCTGGAATGGAGTTTGCAGCTGCCGGGAAAAAAGCAGGGAAAAAAGTAATTGATTTAAGCGCTGATTTTAGATTAAAAGATTTAAGCATCTATGAAGAGTGGTATAAAACAAAGCATATGTTTCCTGAGTTTTTAAATGAGGCGGTTTACGGACTTCCTGAATTATACAGGGAAAAAATCAAAAAAACATGGCTTATTGCAAATCCGGGCTGCTATACTACTTCTGCTATACTGTCATTATGCCCTATTATAAAAGAAAAAATAATAGATGAAACTTCGATTATAGTTGATGCAAAATCAGGTACATCAGGTGCGGGAAGAACATTAAAGCAGAATCTGCATTTTTCTGAGCTTGATGCAAGTTTTCAGGCATACAGTATTCCCAAGCATAGGCATTGTCCAGAGATAGAACAGGAGATCAGTAATTTTAGTGACAATAAAATTAAAATTACATTCACTCCTCATTTAGTTCCTATGGTGAGAGGCATACTGTCTGTCTCATATGCAAAATTAATAAAAAAGATCTCACAGGATGATCTGGTTGAAATTTATAAAAATATTTATAAAGATGAACCCTTTGTAAGAATTTTAACCACTCATCTTCCTAATACTAAATTTGTATCAAATACAAATTATATTGATATAGCTGTAAAGATAGATGACAGGACAGACAGGGTAATTATAATTTCTGCTATTGATAATTTAATAAAGGGAGCAAGCGGTCAGGCTGTCCAGAATATGAATATTATGTTTGGTTTAAATGAAAAAAACGGATTAAATTTAAAGTGCGCTTATCCTTGATTGGGTGATTAGTTTTTATTAAAACTGGTAAATATCCTAAAAAAAATATAAAATTTATTGCAATTAAATCTATTTTTTCGTAATATAATCAGCCTTTTATAATAATTAATAATTCGTTTAAAAGAATAATCATTATGGATAAAAATATAACATTTATTGAAAAACCGTCGATTGAGATGGTTAAAGGATTTTATACAAATGGGATTCACTGTGGCTTAAAGAAAGATAATAAGCTTGATCTTGGTATAGTTTTGTCGGAAAAAAAAGCAAAAGCATATGCAATGTATACCGTAAATCTTGTAAAGGGTGCTCCTTTAATTGTAACAAAAGAGCATTTAGAGGATGATTATGCACAAGCTTTGGTTGTAAACAGTAAGATTGCAAATACATGTACCGGCAAAGAAGGCATTAATAATTCTAAAAAAATATGTAAAGCTGCTGCTGATTGTTTTAATATAGATGAGACCGATGTAATCCCGATGTCAACCGGTGTAATAGGTGCGCAACTGCCTGTTGATAAAATTTGTGATGGTATAAAAAAATTAAGCGGCTGTATAAAAGAAGAAAATCCAAATAATTTTACCGGTGCCATTATGACTACAGATACTTTTCCGAAGATCAGGGGAGTCAGGGTTAATTATAATGATGCAGAATACACTATTATCGGTACTGCAAAAGGGTCAGGTATGATTCATCCGAATATGGCAACACTTTTGGCATTTTTCTTTACGGATGCAAATATCAGCCATGATCTTTTAAAAAAAGCTTTTATAAAAGCAGTTGATAATAGCTTTAACTGTATTACTGTTGACGGGGATACAAGCACTAATGACACCGCATTAATCCTTGCTAACGGGATGGCAGATAATAATGAAATTAGTGATGAGAATACGTTTGAGTTTCAAGTATTCTGTGAAGCCTTGAGTGAGATTTCATTGGATTTAGCTAAATTAATTGTAAAAGATGGTGAAGGTATAACAAAATTTGTTGAGATTATTGTAAATAATGCTAAAACAGAAGATGAAGCAAAAAAAGTTGCGATGACTGTTGCAAACTCCAATCTTGTTAAAACCGCTTTTTTTGGTGAGGATCCAAATTGGGGGAGAATAATTTGTGCAGTAGGTTACAGCAATGTGTTTTTTGATATAAATAAATTTGATCTGTATTTAGACAACAAGCTTATATTTTCTGACGGCAGTAAGGCGGATTTTAATGAGAATGATATAAAAAATATTTTACAAAATGATGAATTTAAAGTTATTATAGATCTAAAATCGGGAGATTTTTCTAAAACGGTTTGGACTTGTGATTTAAGTTATGATTATATAAAAATTAATGCGGATTATAGAACATAATCAAAATAATATTACAATATTTTTTTTGATTATGGATTAAATATATTAGACAAGAGCGGGTATCCCCCGTATTTACTAGGGAGTAATATATGATTGAAAAACTAATCGAAAAAGCTGAAATATTAATGGAGTCATTGCCTTATATTAAGACATTTAACTCAAAAACTTTTGTAATTAAATATGGCGGATCAGCCATGCTTGATGAGGATTTAAAAAAGAGTATTATTCATGATATAATACTATTAAAATATATAGGTATTAATCCGGTAATCGTTCATGGAGGCGGACCGGCTGTTACTAAATATTTAGATAAGATGGGTATTAAATCTAAGTTTGTTAATGGACTAAGAGTAACTGATAAAGAAACCATGAATATTGTACAGATGGTTTTAGTAGGCAAAATAAATTTGGAAATCGTTAGTATGTTAAATTTATACGGAGGTAAGGGTATTGGATTAACAGGGAAAGACTCCAATCTTATTATAGCAAGAAAGCATTTACCGGAAATGCAGTATGATGCACAGGGTAAAAATGAAGAGGCAATAGACCTTGGATTTGTCGGTGAAATAGAAAAGATAGATCCTACACCTATCGAGTTTTTATGTAAAATGGGATATATACCGGTTATCTCTCCTATCGGTGTTGGATTGGATGGAGAGAGTTATAATATTAATGCCGATGCAGTTGCAGGTGAGATTGCTCAGGCGTTAAAAGCAGAAAAACTGATAATGCTTACTGATGTTGACGGAATTTATGAGGTGCCGGATAATAAATCAACAAAGATTACTGCACTTACACTTGATAAAGCAATGCAGATGATATCAAGTAATAAAATATCCGGCGGGATGATACCAAAGGTAAAAGCCTGCATGAATGCAACATCAAACGGAGTTAAAAGGACTCATATTATTGATGGGAATGAAAAGCATTCAATATTATTAGAAATATTTACAGATAAAGGCATTGGTACAATGGTTACTAAAGATTAAATATAAATTGAGGTTAATATGGGTATAATCGGCGATAATGATGCATATATATTAAATACATATAAAAGATATCCCCTGGTTTTTATTCGCGGGAATGGAGTTTATTTGTTTTCCGATGACGGCTATAGATATCTTGATATGGCGGCAGGTATTGCGGTTTCTTCATTAGGCCATTTTCATCCAAAGGTATATCAGGCGATTGAATACCAGGCTAAGAGATTAATTCATACAAGCAATCTTTATTATACCTGGCCTTATACAGAACTGGCTGTAAAACTTATTAATAAAAGTATATTTAACAAGGTGTTTTTTTGTAATTCAGGTGCAGAGGCTAATGAGGCAGTAATAAAATTATCAAGGAAACATGGAAAGAATACGGGTGGGAATGATAAATACAAGATTATAGTAATGAAAAATTCTTTTCACGGCAGAACAATGGGGACTTTATCAGCAACGGGACAGCCCGATAAACAAAAAGGATTCGAACCCCTTTTAGAAGGTTTTAAATTTATTGAGTTTAATAATAAAAAAGATCTGGAAAATAACATAGATAATAATACTGCTGCAGTTATGCTTGAAGTATTGCAGGGTGAAGGAGGGATCCATCTTGCTGATAAGGGCTTTATAAAGGATGCTAGAAAATTATGTGATAAATATAATGCTCTTTTGATTTATGATGAGGTACAAACAGGTATAGGCAGGACCGGTAAACTTTTTGGATATGAACATTATCTGCCTGTTCAACCTGATGCTATAACTTTGGCTAAAGGTTTGGCAGGAGGAATGCCTATAGGAGCAATGCTGGTAAAAGAAAAATATGCCGATTTATTAAAACCAGGTGAGCATGCATCTACATTTGGCGGTAATGCCGTATGCTGTGCTTGTGCAAATGCTGTACTTGATGCAATAGATGAAGAGAGGTTACTGGAAAATGCGGAAAAAATGGGCAATTATCTATTTAAAAATTTAAATGATATAAGAAGGAAATATAAAACCGTTAAAGATGTAAGAGGTATAGGATTGATTTATGGTATGGAGCTGACATTTGATGCAAATGAGCTTATTAATAAACTCATTGATAATTTTGTATTAACTGTTCCTGCCGGTAAAAATGTGATTAGATTTACACCGCCTCTTATAATACAGAAAGATCATATTGATGAGTTAATTATAGCATTAAATAAGGTTTTAAAAGATTTTTAAATAAAGGATAAGACAGTTGAAAAAAAAGAAAAAAGCCTATCTTGTATTAGAGGATGGTTCAATATATAGCGGCTACTCTTTCGGATATAATAATTATACAGAAGGAGAAGTTGTATTTAATACAGGTTTAACAGGCTATCAGGAAATTTTAACTGATCCTTCATATTCAGGTCAGATAGTAACAATGACTTATCCGCAAATTGGTAATTATGGTTTTATTAAGGAAGATGAGGAATCAAAAGGAATCCAGGTAAGAGGTTTTATAGTTAGAGAGTATTGTGAATATCCAAATAATTATAGAAGTGCTTCAACTATCGGTCAATATTTAAAAGAAAATAAAATTGCCGGTATTGAAGGGATTGATACAAGAGCTTTAACTAAAAGGTTAAGAAATTACGGTACAATGAAAGGTTTTATAACAACTGATGATATTGATATTAAGAATAAAGATGAATTAACAGATAAGGCAAAAGATGTTGAGGATATATCAAAGATTGATCTTGTATTGAAGGTATCAACTGAGAATGAATATGTATATGAGGGTGACGGTTTAAATATTGGTATTATAGATTATGGGATGAAATACAATATAGCAAGAAATTTTAATAATCTTGGTCATAAAGTTACAGTAATCCCTGCATCATATGATGCAGAAAAAGTGCTTGCAAAAAAATTTGATTTATTAATGATATCCAATGGCCCGGGTGATCCAAAAATGGTTACATATGGAGTAAAACTTGCAAGGGATCTTTTTGGTAAAGTGCCGTTAGCCGGTATATGTCTGGGGCATCAAATTTTAGGCCTTGCATTGGGTGGTGATACTTATAAATTGAAGTTTGGTCATAGAGGCGGTAATCACCCTGTTAAAAATCTTATTAATAATAAGGTTTGGATAACAACTCAAAATCATGGTTATGCCGTTAGTAAAGACTCTTTGCCTAAAGAAACAGAGATTACTCATATTAATTTAAATGATAATACGGTTGAGGGTTTAAGGTGTAATAAAAAAAATATTTTTTGTGTCCAGTTTCACCCGGAAGCAGCACCAGGTCCGAAGGATTGTTATCATATATTTGAAGATTTTATAAAATATTTATGTAGATAAAATAATTTTTTTATTCTTAACAATTTAATAATAAGACTAAATATGGAGAGAATCATTAAATGCCGTTAAATAAAAATATTAAAAAGGTCATGGTAATAGGATCAGGTCCGATTGTAATCGGGCAGGCAGCAGAATTTGATTATGCCGGTACTCAAGCATGTAAAGCCTTAAAAGAAGAAGGACTTGAAGTTATTTTGGTTAATTCTAATCCTGCTACAATAATGACCGATTTAAATATGGCAGATAAAATATATTTAGAACCTTTAACAGTTGATTCTTTAGGAAAAATAATCGATAAAGAACGTCCTGATGGTCTTTTGCCTACCCTTGGCGGGCAAACAGGATTAAATTTAGCTGTTGAGTTATATGAAAAAAATGTTTTGTCTGAGTTTAATGTCAAATTATTAGGTACTTCTTTAGAGACAATAAAACAGGCGGAAGACCGTGAGTTATTTAAAGAATTAATGCATGATATCGGAGAGCCGACGCCTCCAAGTAAAATTGTAAATAATATTAAGGATGCAGTTGAGTTTGCATATGAGATTGGATTTCCTGTTATTGTAAGACCGGCATATACTCTTGGCGGTGCCGGCGGGGGCATGGCGGAGGATGAGGATAATTTAGTCAAAATTGCAGCAACCGGTTTGAAAAACTCGAGGATTAATCAGGTATTGATAGAAAAATCTGTTGCCGGATGGAAAGAAATCGAATATGAAGTAATGAGGGACAGTAATGATACCTGTATTACGATATGTAATATGGAAAATTTAGATCCGGTTGGTATTCACACAGGAGACAGTATTGTAATAGCTCCCAGTCAGACACTCTGCGATAAAGAATACCAGATGCTTAGAAGTGCATCGTTAAAGATTATAAGGGCTTTAAAAATTGAAGGCGGATGTAATGTACAGCTTGCTCTTGATCCATATTCACAAGATTATGTAATCATTGAGGTTAATCCGCGTGTAAGCAGATCAAGTGCATTGGCATCGAAGGCAACAGGTTACCCGATAGCTAAAGCTGCTGCAAAGATAGCAGTAGGATTATGGCTTGATGAAATAGAAAATTCCGTAACTAAAAAAACTCTGGCAAGTTTTGAGCCCACAATAGATTATGTTGTCATGAAGATACCCAGATGGCCATTTGATAAATTTTATTCTGCCGACAGAAGCCTGGGCTCTCAAATGAAGGCTACAGGCGAGGTTATGGCAATTGACAGGACTATAGAGGGATCAATATTAAAGGCTGTCAGATCTTTAGAAATAAAAGTCGACGGACCTCATATGGATGAAGTTGCAGAAATGGAAGATGAAATCCTTTTAGAGTATTTAAGACTCGTTGATGATAGAAGATTATTTGTAATTTTTGAGCTGCTCAGAAGAGGCTATACTATCGAAAAAATACATAGCAAAACCATGATTGATCTGTTTTTTTTAAAAAAGCTTGAAAATATAATTACATTGGAGAATGAAGCTAAGAAAGTATTAACAAAAGATATTGTGCTGTCAAAAAATAAAACCTCTGATGAAGCAATTAATTTATTAAGGGAATTAAAAATATATGGTTTTGGTGATACATATCTTGCAAGATTAATAGGTGTCAGTCATCTTGAGTTTAGGTGTTTCAGGAAAAGATGCAATATTATACCTGTATATAAAATGGTAGATACATGTGCGGCAGAGTTTGAAGCGGTTACTCCATATTATTACTCTACATATGAAGAGGAAGATGAAGTAAAGGTTAGTGATAAAAGAAAGATAATAGTGCTTGGATCAGGTCCGATCAGGATAGGCCAGGGTATTGAGTTTGATTACTGTTCCGTACACTCGGTATGGGGACTGGATGAAGAGGGTGTTGAGTCTATAATTATAAATAATAATCCCGAAACAGTCAGTACCGATTTTGATACAAGTGACAAGCTTTATTTTGAGCCTTTAAATCCGGAAGATGTTTTAAATATTATTGATAAAGAAAAACCGGAAGGAGTTATTGTCCAATTTGGCGGGCAGACTGCCATTAATCTTGTAAAACCTTTACATGAAGCCGGTGTTAAAATCCTTGGTACTTCAATTGACGGGATCAATGCTGCTGAAGACAGGAAAGTATTTAATGAAATGCTTTTTTCTATCGGCATCAGACAGCCTGAAGGCAAAACAGTATTCTCATTTGATGAAGCACTGGGTGTTGCACATATGCTTGATTATCCTATACTTGTAAGGCCCTCATATGTTATCGGAGGACATGCAATGGAAATCGTTTATAATGACGATGAATTATTTAAGTATATGAGATTTGCAACAAAAATCAGTCCTGATCATCCGGTATTAATTGATAAATATCTTATAGGAAAAGAAGTAGAAGTGGATGCGATTTGTGACGGTGAAGATGTGCTTATACCGGGTATATTTGAGCATATAGAAAGAGCAGGCGTGCATTCAGGGGATTCTATGGCAGTATTTCCTCCCTTTAATCTGACAGATGAAGAAAAAGAGAGACTTGTGGAATATACTATTAAAATCGGTAAAAAATTAAATATTATAGGTCTTATGAATATTCAATATGTTATATCCGACAGGAGAATATACTGTATAGAAGTTAATCCAAGAGCAAGCAGGACGGTGCCTATAATAAGCAAGGTTACAGGTATTGAGATGGTTAATATAGCAACAAAGATAATGGCCGGTAAAAATCTAAAAGAACTTGGATTTAAATCAGGATTAGTGGCTGAACCGAATTATTTTACTATTAAAGCCCCTGTGTTTTCCTTTGACAAGCTTAAAATGGTTGAGACAAGCCTGGGACCTGAAATGAAATCAACAGGAGAAGTGCTTGGAATGGGCGAGGTAAGATTAAATGCATTATATAAAGCTATGATCGGCTCAGGACTTTATGTGCCGAAAAGCGGTAATGTATTATTATCAATAGCTCAAAAGGATAAAGAAGAAGCAATTGACATAGCTGAACGTTTATATAAATTAGGTTTTAAACTTTATGGTACAAAAGAATCGTATAAGTATTATAAAGAAAATGGAATTGATATCGACCTTGTTGTTTCTCCCGGTGATGGCGTACCGAATGTTTTAGATATGATGAGGGAAAGTAAAATTGATCTTGTTTTTAATACACCGACGAAAGGTAAAATTCCGGATAAACTGGGTTTTAAAATTAGAAGAATAGCGGTAGAATTTAAAATACCATGTATTACATCAATAGATACAGCTTTAAGCGCAATAACGGTATTGGAAGAGGAGAAGAAGGGGAATAATAAATTACCTTATTCATTAAATGAATACATTGATATGCTGAATAAAAAGAAAAATTAAACTTTAAAAACATTTTCATAAATTACTATTTGATCTCTTCCGTTTTGCTTTGCATAATATAATGCCTTATCTGCCCTGTTTATAACCTCTTCATTTGATTCATCATTTATACGGAATTCTGAAATACCCACACTAATTGTAATGCTAAATTTTATGTCATTATTTCCTTTAAATGTTATTTTTTTTAATTGATCCCTTAACCTTTCAACCGGATACATTGCTTCTTTTGAAGCGGTTTCAGTAAGTATAATTATGAATTCCTCGCCTCCATATCTTCCTATAATATCATTATCTCTAAAAAATTTTTTTGATTTTAATATTTCACCGATTTGTTTCAAAACTTGATCACCTACAAGATGTCCATATGTATCATTTACTTTTTTAAAGTGATCAATATCTATCATAACGCAGGAAAAATTTATATGAGATTCTCTAAATTCTTTTGATAATTTTTGGTGATTTTTTCCCTCTTTATCTAATTCTGTAAGCCTGTCCCTTATTTTTTTTAACCTTTTTTCTTTTCTTAGAGTTCTGTTTATTTCTGCATTCATTGACTCAAAGAAAGCTTTTCTGTTTAATACTTTTGTTAAATAATCCAGTTTTGAGAGTTCATCCAATTCGTGGTATAATTTTTCTATTTCCTGCTTTTGTTTATTTATGATTTCTGCATCAACGATTGTTCTAAATGCATTGATTATATAATTTTCCAGTCTGCTTATATCCCTTGTTCTTTGAAAAACCATTTTAATATAAAAGTAAAGCGGAGTAGTATTCTTTTTTTCATTTTGTATTTTACTTAAAGGAAAGATGAAGTTTTGATCATTTTCCAGTTTATCTTCAATATATTTTGAATCATCATTTAATATAATAAAAAGATAGTGAGGTCTCGGGATACTGTATTTTTTTGAAGTTATTTCTTTAATTTTTTGCTGCAATTTTTCTTCAAAAATATCATTATTAATAATTATTAAAAGGTTGTCTCTTTGGCAGTTTTTTAAATTGTTTATTTTTTTTGATAAATTAGAAATACTGGTTACATAATATTTAAAATTTATATCTGATATAGTTATTAAATCAATATATTCTTCCAAACCATCTGTTATGAGAATTATATTTTTAATTTCTAAATTAGTAGAATTACTCTTATTCATTATTTTACCATATACAATAATTAAAACTTTATGTCAAGAATACCGGGAAATAATATCATAAATAGATATTTTTGGAAATCTATTATTTATTTTATATTACAACTTGATTTAATTATGATTATTTTGTAAGATATATTTAATAAATATTAGTCTTTTTATAGGAGGCAAATACGGTTATTAATTATCAGCCAAATACAATTGGATATTTAGATATAGTTTTTGGTCCAAAATGGGACTACATACCTTTAACAAAAAGTTATGTAGAAAATTTTTTATCTATAAATTTATTGGACAGGATAAATATAAGTAAAATTTCCATGTCTGCATCGGAGTTATTGGAGAATGCCGTTAAATTTTCTAATAAAGACGGTATAAGAATGATGATAAAAAAAATGGATAAAGAAGAGCAATTAATATTAGTTGTTTTTAATTATACTACTCAAAAAGAAGCGCAGCATTTAATGGACAGAATAGCAGATATGAATTCACAGGACCCTTTGCAGTATTATATTGAAAGAATGAAAACTTCGGCAGCTAGAAATGACGGTAAATCAGGACTTGGACTTGCTAGAATTAATTATGAAGGTGAAGCCAGAATAGATGTAAATTATTTTGAAAATGAAGGTATTGTTCAGGTTCGAGCAATTTTTAAAATCTAAAATTATATTAAAATTGTATAAATTGAACATTATTATAACTTTCATATTTAATAAATTTAAATTTATATCATTTAATTTTCACTAAATTTATTTAAATGATTTTAAATATATATATTAAATTTTGATAAAATCCTTATAAAAAATATAGAAAATATATTTTTTATAAGGAAAAAATATAGAAAATAATAAAAATATATTTTTTTATTGACTCACATTAATACTTGAATTATAATAAATATAGAATGCAAAATGTAAAATCTACAATATATAATTATGATTATCAGGGGGGATGATATGAAAAGGGTATTAATTGTTGATGATGCTACAGTAACAAGAATAATGCTAAAAGATATCTTAGCAAATAACGGATATGATGTAATTGGGGAAGCAAGAGATGGAGATGAGGCTGTAAACATGTACAAGTTATATTCACCGGATATTGTTACAATGGACATTACTATGCCTGAGACAAATGGCATAGAAGCTCTGCAGCAAATAAAAGAGATTAATCCAAATGCCAAAGTAATCATATGTTCTGCACTGGGACAAAGTGCATTGGTTTCTAAAGCTATTAAATTGGGTGCAATTGATTTTATCCTTAAACCATTTAAAGAAGACAGAGTACTGCAGTCTGTTTCAAGAGTTCAATAATTATTGATTATTTAAATTATTAAATTTCAGAATAAATAAAAAGTTATAATCTTATTTATTTTTCTTGATTATTTTTCAATATTTAAATTTATTATTATTTTTTCCGATTATATATATTAATATAAGGTATAATTATGAAAAAGATACTTATAATTGATGATTCTGTTACATTAAGAGAAAGCCTTGAATATATTCTTACTAATGAAGGGTATAAAGTAGATAAGGCTGAAAACGGATTAATTGCATTAAAAAAATTTAATGATAATAAAGATTATTCATTGATTTTTGTTGATATTAATATGCCTGAGATGGATGGATTAGAGTTTATTAAAGAGGTTAGAAAGATTGATAAAATAACTCCAATAGTTGTTTTAACTACAGTATCGGAAAAAGATAAGATAGAGCAGGCTAAAAATTATAAGGCTAATGCATGGATGATAAAACCTTTTATTGAAGAAGATTTATTGGTAGTTGTTAAAAAATTGATTAAATAAGGGATTTCTTTATGTTTTTTACAGAAAATAGTTTAAAAAAATCATATAAGATTTTATTTAATTTTTCATTAAATAATAACAATGTTTATAAAGATCTTTATTTGTTAAAAGTATCTGATATTAAAATTGCTTATAGAAAAAAATCAAAATTGGTACATCCTGACAGTTATTTAAAACGTAAAAATGAGTCATTACCTTATGATTTTAATGATTTAAATATAGCATATAAAATGCTTATCGATTATAAGCAAAAAACAAACAGCTATATAAAAAAGTATTCTAATACTATAAATACTGATAAAAATATGGTGCTGCCTAATAGAAAATTAAAATTTGGAGAGTTTTTATACCATTTAAAAAAAGTCAGCTGGGATAATTTGTTAAACATAATAGTCTGTCAGCAAAATGCCAGGGATAAAATCGGGAATATTGGTGTTGAGTTTATGTATTTAAGAAAAAATGATATTCTAAGTATTATTAAAAACAAGTCTGTTGGAGAAAAATTTGGCGAGACTGCCGTAAGATTAAAATATTTTACTAATAGACAGCTTGATTTACTGCTTTTTGCTCAGAAAAAAAGAGTCATACCAATTGGAAAATATTTTGTAAATATGAATTATATTAATACTGATGAACTAAATATCTTCCTTAAACTTCATAAAAAACATAATGAAAAAATAATAAATTAAATTTTTCTATAATTTTTTTAATCAAAAAAAATTATTTTTTTGTTTTGATTTATTATATTTTCTTTATAGTCATTTTCTTTCTTATATATAGTTTCTTTATTTTGTGGTTTAATTTCTTTTAATAATACTTTTCTTGTTTTGGTAAAAAATAATATTTTTCTTGGTTTGTCTCCGCCAAGATGGCTCGATATTATCGCTATGTTTTCTTTATTTAAAAAATTAACTATAAATTTTATATTCTGACTTGAGATATTTTCTCTATTAACTCCGATTTTTAAAAGAGAAGATCCGCCGAATACTTTTGATTTTAAATTTTCTTTTTTTATACCTTTTTTTACAAATTCTCCAATTAATGAATCCATAGCATACATGCCGTATCTTCCTCCAAATGACATATGAAAATTATCAGGATCAATTGATCCCGGCAGCATGAAATGATTCATGCCAACAAGATCATATTCATCGGTATATAAGCATACGGAAATACAGGAACCTAAAACAGTCTGTACTATTACATCTTCTTCTGTTGAATATATATCACCTGGTGATAAAGCAATTATTTTTTTATTAAATGTTTTATTAAAAAATTCATACATAATAGTTTTTTTAAATTTTTATCCTTTATTAAATTTCAACATTACTATTGTCGATATTATTAATTATAAATATAATTAATAATAGTAATTATTTATGGAAAACAATATACTTAATATTATAATATCTAAATCTTTAACTGAAGATAAAATTGAAAAAATTAAAAAGAATTTTACAGATTACAATATTCAGGATAAAATTAAAAAGAATACTAATATAAAAAAAATTACTTTTGATTTATCAAATATAAAAGAGATTGATTTTTTTGGATATCAAATTTTATATGCTTATTTTGATTACATTAAAAGTGATTTAAAATTTGAAAATATATCTGTAATAAACAAATCAAATGAATTTATTTCATTTGAGTCTAAAATGGGATTAAATATTGATTGATAATAAGCAGGCAAAATTTGAAAATATATTTTTATCGGAATGCCAGGATAATTTATCAGCAGTTGAAAAGTGTATTCTGGATCTTGAGAATAATCCTCATGATAATGATATAATAAAAAAATTACTGAGGCATGTTCATACATTAAAAGGTTCTTCCGGAATACTTGGTTCTAAAATATTGCCTGAGATAGTGCATCATTTTGAGTCTTTAATAAAAAGTATTTTTAATAAGCAGGTTTTTTCAAGGGATATTTTTAATTTTTTATTAAAGTCCATTGATTATATTGATTATATTGTTGAAACAAGTGTCAAGAAAAAACAAAATATAAATGAACAAAAATACAAAAAAAATTTAAAAGCTATAATTAACTTAAAAAAGAAGATTGATAAAAAGGAAAATAAATCATATGGATTTTTTGATAACACAGATCCAAATGAGAATGAGAGAGAAGAAGATCTATTTAGAATATCGATTACACTTGATCAAATCAGAAATAAGGATACATGGTATCCTGAGAATTTAATTGATGATTTATTAAAGATCGGTGAAATTATAAGAATATCTGGTATACCGTATAAAAAAATAAATTGGAAAAAAGATGATCCTTATCAATGTTATTTTACTTGGAATATTTTTTTACAGGCAAGATGTACAATACAAAAAGTAATAGATGTTTTTTTGTTTTTTAAAGATAAAAACAGTATTTTGATTGAGTCTTCAAGTGGTAAGTATTTTTCTTTTAAAGAAGAACCCAAAACTAAAAATAATAATATCAAAAAATCATTAAATGATAATAAGGATAAAAGTAATTTAAATGACAATATCGGTATTGATGATGAGATATTAAAAATTTCTTCTAACAAAATAGATACATTAATCAATATAATCGGTGAACTTATTATTACTAACTCAAATCTTGAAAATATTCAAAAAAAAGTAAATGACATGGATCTTGACCAGGCACTCTATAATATAAGTAAAATATCAAAACAGTTAAGAGATATAATACTTTCTTTAAAAATGGTCCCTATTTCACATTTATTGACAAAATTTAACAGAATGGTAAGGGATCTTTCTTATAAATTTAAAAAAAAGATTAATTTAATAATCGAGAGCAGAAAAACAGAAATAGATAAAAGTATATTTTCTATTCTCCAGGATCCTATACTGCATATCTTGAGGAATGCAATAGATCATGGTATAGAAAGTCCCGAAGAAAGGGAGAGGCAGGGTAAAACAAAAGATGGTAATATAAAAATTACGGCTTTTGAAGAAAATGGTCAAATTGTAATTGAAATTTCTGACGATGGAAGAGGCTTAAATAAAGATTTAATTTTAAAAAAAGCAATTAAAAATGACATACTGGAAGAAGGTGAAACTTACACCGATGAAGAAATTTTTAATACAATATTCATACCCGGATTTACTACAAAAGATCATACAAATATAATATCCGGTAGAGGGATCGGCATGGATGTAGTTTTGGATAATATCAATAATATTAATGGTTCTGTAAAAATTTACAGCAACCCCGGGAATGGTACAAAATTTGTTATAAGAGTGCCTTTAACATTGGCAATAATCGACGGCTTTTTGATTAAGATCGGCAGAAACAATTTTGTAATTCCCAGAAATTTTGTACTGGAGTGTTTTGAAGTAAAACTTGATAAATTGAATTCCAATGAAATGATATATAATCTTAGAGGAGATTATCTTCCAGTAAAACAACTAGATGCATTTTTTAAAAATATTATCTATAATAAATCAAACAATCAATCTAAAAATATTGTTGTATTAAAGCTTGATAATGATCAGGTCGGCATATTATGTGATGATATTGTAGGTAATATTCAGGTTGTGATAAGACCAATCAGTAAAATTATTAATAAAAGTATGTGCTTGATAGGCTCTACATTACTGGGTAATGGAGATGTTGCATTTATTTTTGATGTAAGAAATTTATTAAATAAAATAAATTATTATGATAATAAGTTAAATTTTAAATTAGTAGGGGGATTAAATGAAGCTAAGAAATAAAATATTTTTTATAAATTTGTTAATAACTGCAATTGCAGTAGCATTGGTTACCATTGTTATAATGATTGCTATGGTTATAAATGGATATAAAGAATTAGATACTTACAGTAAAGAAGAGACCAGAAAGGTTAGGGATAATTTAAGGAATTATGTTGATATTGCTTATGAAACTTTAAAATCGTATCATAATAATTCAACAGATAAAACATATCTTGAAAATTTTTATGGTCATAGATTAAAAAACATTATTGATGTTGCTGAGTCAATAATAAAGACCAAGACGTCTAAAGTTGCCAGGGGGGAGTTAAGTCTTGCAAGAGCTAAAAATGAAGCTATAAATGAAATTAATAAAATCAGATATGATGATGGAGTAGGCTATATCTGGATAAATGATACAGGAAGACCAATTCCTAAGATGATTATGCACCCAACCTTGCCTAATCTTAACGGCAGAGTGCTCAATAACAGGGAATTTTATTGTGCCGGTGAAAATAAAGAAAATCTTTTTGTAGCTTTTGTTGATGTATGTTTAAAATATGGTGAAGGTTATGTTGATTACTTATGGCCAAAACCTACAAAAGACGGTCTAACTGAGGAAGTACCTAAATTGTCATATGTAAGATTAATTGATGGCTGGGATTGGGTAATAGGTACCGGTATATATATTGATGATGCGGTTAAAGAGTCTAAACTCAGATGTATTGAAGATATCAAGAGGATGAGATACGGTAAAGAAGGTGTGGGATATTTCTGGATAAATGATACAGGTGAGCCTATACCGAAGATGGTTATGCATCCGACATTACCTGAGCTTGACGGTAAGATACTGGATGATGAAAAATTTTACTGTGCCAATGGCGATAAAAAAGATAATCTGTTTGTTGAGTTTGTTAAAGTTTGTAAAGAGGATGGAGAAGGATATGTGCCTTATTTATGGCCAAAACCTACAAAGGATGGATTGACTAAAGAAATGCCGAAGGAGTCATATGTCAGGCTTTTCAGAGAATGGGATTGGGTAATAGGTACAGGAGTTTATATAGATGATATAAAAGAGGCTATTGATTTTAAGAAACGCGCTATTATTGCACAGGTAATATTTTTTTGCATTATGATTATTATTATATCAATTATTATTATTCTTATACTTTTTGTGATATCCAGGATAGTAAGTACTTCCATATCCGCCCCAATATTAAAATTAAGTAATGAATTTCAGAAATTATCAAATGGAGATCTTACAAGAAAAGTTGAATCTTCATTAATAAAACGGAAAGATGAAATTGGAGATATTTCTCGTGCTATGGACCTTGTGCTGGACAGTTTAAATAAAATGATTTTGGAGATTAGATCCACTTCTTTCGGGATACTATCAGGAGGAAACCAGGTTTCCGATGCAGCTCAATCTTTGTCACAGGCTGCCAATGAGCTTGCTTCGAGTGTTGAAGAAACAACTGCAAGTATTGAAGAAATGCAGGTCACAATATCTCAAAATACAGAGAATGCCATTAAAGCGGAAAAAATATCCACTGATGTAGCTAAAGAGGCTGAACAGGGCGGAATAGCGGTCAATGACACTGTAGAATCCATGAAGAAAATAGCAGAAACCATCAGTATAATTACAGAAATAGCAAATAATATCAATATGCTTGCTTTAAATGCTGCAATTGAGGCAGCAAGAGCAGGCGAGCATGGAGAAGGATTTGCCGTTGTTGCAACAGAAGTCAGAAAATTGGCTGAGAGGACTTTAAAAGCAGCCGACGAAATAAAAATACTATCAAATGTAAGTGTTGAGGTTGCATATAAAGCAGGCGAGATAATTACGGAAATTGTTCCTAAGATTATTCAGACCGCAGATATGGTTCAGGAAATAGCAAGCTCCTCTAAAGAGCAAAAGTCAAGCGTACAGCAGTTAAGTTCTTCTGCAATACAGCAGGATAAAATAACTCAGCTTGTAAGTGCCAATGCCGAAGAATTAGCCAGTGCATCAGAGGAAATGACATCTCAATCAAAAAATTTAGTTGATCTTGTGAGTATTTTTAAATTGAAATCAAAACAGGTGACTGATTACGGCTCCCAGATAAAAATTGAAAATAAATACCAGGAGGATTCTCAAAACAAAGATAATAAGAAGAAAAAAGAAAAATTGGAAATGATAGAAAATAATATTAAGAATGATATCAATGATATTGAAGAATTGGATAATAAAATTGATTTAAAAGATGGTGATGATTCCAATGAATATATAGAATTATAAGGAGCCTTATATGAAATCAAAGGCAAGCAATAAATATGTAACATTCATGCTGGGAAAAACTAAATTCGGTATTCCTGTATTAAAGACTAAAGAGATAGTAGAGTATAAAAATATCATACCTGTACCGGAAGCTCCCGATTATATTTTAGGTGTTATAAATCTTCGCGGGACAGTTGTACCTGTTGTTGATTTGACAAAGAAGTTTTTTAATAATGAATTATCCGTTACAGAATCAACAAGCATAATGATATCTGAACCTATAATAGACAATGAAGAAACATTAATGGGATTGGTTGTCGATTGCGTTAAGGATGTTTTAGAGTTAAAAGAAGAGAATATGGAGAATGCTCCCAAATATGGAGCGCAGTTAAAATCAGAGTATATATTAAAAATTGCTAATTATGATGAGGAGTTCATTATAATTATTGATATTGACAAGGTTGTATCTCATTCGGAATTACAGGAAGATATTTCGAGTATTGTTAATAAAATTTAGGATTATTTTATAATTTTAAGCATATGTTTAAAGGTGTATTACAGGTTAAACCTGATGAATTTAAAAGATTTAGGGATTTAATAGAAAAAAAAATCGGTATTAATTTCCCGGAAACAAAAAAAAGCCTTTTGGAAAGCAGGCTTGCCAGTCATATTGTAAAACTTGGATTTGATTCATTTGAAAAATATTATAAATATTTAAAAAATACTGATGATATTGAAGAATTCGATTATTTCATCGACAGGATCACTACCCACACTACACATTTTTTTAGAGAGAACAGCCATTTTGACTTTTTAATAAATAACGGTTTAAAATTGATTAATGATCATTTTAATAGACCTGTTATAAAGATATTATCTCTCGGAGCTTCGACAGGGGAAGAAATATATACCTTGGCTCTTATTATGTATTTTCATAAAAAGAACGGATTAGTCAGAGATTATGAAATCCATGGAGCAGATATTTCTAAAAATGCTCTTCTTAAAGCAAAAGAGGGAGTTTTTAATAAGAATCAATTAAATAATATTCCAAAAAAATATCATAATTGTTTTAAAATTACTGGGGAAACAATCAAAGCAAAAGAAATTTTAAAAAATAATTTAAGATTTTTTTTGCTTAATGCCTGTAAAGTTGATCAAAAATTTCCTGATGTATATCATATTATATTTTGCAGAAATATTTTAATCTATTTTTCAAAACCTTTACAGCAGAACATAATTAATAATATAATATTAATATTGAATAACGGCGGTTTATTATTTACAGGGCAGTCTGAGTCTTTATATGGTTTCACGCATAATCTAAAAAAAATAGGTTCTGCAATATATCAAAAGATTATAGTATAGGGGGATTATTTTTGATTAATGTATTAATTATTGATGATTCTGCTTTAATAAGAGAGTTTTTAACAGATATATTAAATAATGATAATGATATTAATGTTGTTTCTGCGGTTTCTAATGCTTATAAAGCCACTGAAATTTTAAACAATGAAAAGATTGATGTAATAATACTGGATATTGATCTGCCTTTAATGGATGGCATTACGTTTTTAGAAAAAATAATGAATCAGCATCCTTTACCGGTTATTATTATAAGCGGTATGATGGAGGAAGGGTCAAAAGATGCAATAAAAGCATTACAGTTGGGAGCCTTAGAAATCATTATAAAAGATAAGATAGGCATAAAAAATTTTTTGAACAGAGAAAAAGAAAATATAATTAATTCTATTAAAAATGCAGCTTCTGCAAACATAGTACAATTTAATAAGCTTTTACTGAAAGATAAAAAAATAATCGAAACCTCGGGGATTAAAAAAGATCAGACTGGCGGTGGTAAAAGCAGTAATAAAATAATTGCAATAGGAGCTTCAACAGGCGGTACAATTGTATTACGATACATCATCTCAAGACTGCCGGAAGGTACTCATGGGATTGTTATAACTCAGCATATGCCTGAGTTTTTTACAAATCAGTTTAGCATAAGTTTAAATCTTATCGGCAAATTACATGTTAAAGAGGCTGTAATGAATGATAAGGTATCGATTGGGAATGCAATAGTGGCCCGGGGAAATTATCATCTTGAAATTGTAAAATCAAATAATGAATATTTATGCAGCTTAAATAAAAATCCTCCTGTAAACAGGCATAGACCTTCAGTTGATGTAATGTTTAAATCAATTGTAAAATGTGCAGGTGCAAATACATTGGGTATATTGTTAACCGGGATGGGCAAGGATGGAGCAGAAGGATTAAAGACTATTAAAGAAGCAGGGGGTACAACGGTTGTCCAGGATGAAAAATCCTGTACGGTTTTTGGTATGCCGAAAGCTGCAATAGATATAAATGCTGCCCAGCATGTATTGGATATTGATGATATAGTAAAATTTATTAAAAATTGGTAAATTTAATATATCATTTTAAATGTTTTTTCTTGTTAATTTATCCTTTAAATGATAAAAGAATATTTTTTTATATTCTTAAAAAATAATTTAAAATTTGAATTATAATTAATTAATAATATATCAAAAAAGATTATGGTAATTAATTGAAAAATTTGTTAAGTATAAAACTTATTAAGGATGATATATGACTCAGATTACTTTTGCAAAAAATAAAACAAAAAATGATATTTTAATTGATACAGCTAAAGAAGAACCTTTAAGTTTGGAGAAGCTTACAGAATATATTAAAAAAGGCTGGATTGTTATTCCCAAAAACAGGAAGCATGATTTTAAACCTGTTGCAGTAGGTAAAGGAACGTACATAAAGGTTAATGCAAATATTGGTATTTCCAGTTTGAAGTCATCATTGGAGAATGAATTAAAAAAATTGGATGCTGCCGTAAATGCAGGGGCTCATTCCATAATGGATTTATCTGTATGCCAGGATGTTGAATATATCAGAACAATAAGAAATGAAATAATAAAAAGATCTCCTGTAATGATTGGTACCGTGCCGATTTATGAAGCAACAGCAGGTATCGTGTCTAAAAAGAAAGATATATACAGCTTAACTAAGGATGATTTTATTGATGTAATAAAACGGCAGGCAGAGGATGGCGTTGATTTTATGACTATCCATGCAGGTGTAACAAAAGATGTATTAAACAAATTAAGTACCGATAAAAGGCTGGGCGGGATAGTATCCAGGGGGGGCTCAATTATTGCCGAATGGATAAAATATAATAATAAAGAAAATCCTTATTATGAATTCTATGATGAAATTTTAGAGATCGCTTATGATTATGATGTTACAATCAGTCTCGGCGACGGATTAAGGCCAGGTGCTATTAATGACGGTACTGATAGAGCGCAAATACAGGAATTAATTATTCTTGGCGAGCTTGTTGACAGATCCAGGGATCATGAAGTACAGGTTATGGTTGAAGGCCCGGGGCATATAAGATTAAATGAAGTAGAAATGAATATAAAACTTCAAAAGAAATTATGCCATGATGCTCCTTTTTATATTCTTGGGCCTGTTGTAACTGATATAGCACCGGGATATGATCATATTACGGCAGCTATCGGCGGGGCTGTTGCAGGGATGGCAGGAGCTGATTTTATATGTTATGTCACTCCGACAGAACATTTATCATTGCCTGATATAAAGGATGTACATGAAGGCGTAATTGCTGCAAGGATAGCGGCTCATTCTGCTGATCTGGCTTTAAATAAGGGTAATAGTATTGAGATAGACAACAGTATGTCTATTGCCCGAAAATCTTTAAATTGGAAAAAAATGGCTGAATGTGCTATTGATAAAGAAAAAGTTTTGGATACAATAAAAGACTATAATTTAGAAGAAATAAGCCAGTGTACAATGTGCGGAGAATACTGCGCCCTTAAAAGAAATTATTAATATTATATTTATACAATAAAATAGAAACCGCGGATTAACGCTGGTAAACGCTGAAATAATAATGTTTTTATTTTCTGTATTAATATGTATTATCTATAGTTAAATCACTTTTAAGTATTAAAAAATGGCATGAGAATGAGTAAAAAAGTTTGGATAGAAGTTGACAATTGGGACAAATCATTAATAACAGATGCGTTGGAGAATGGAGCAGATGCATTTTTTGTAACTAAAAAAGAATTTAAAACAAAGATAGAGACTCTCGCCAGGGTTGATGTTTATGAGAAGAAGTCTCTGCCGGATAACATTATGTTTTTTAAAATTTCCTCAAAAAAGGATGAGGAAAATGCTACAAGAGTATCAAATAAAATTTCATTAATCATTGAAACGGGTGATTGGAAAATTATTCCTTTTGAAAACTTAATAGCAGTCAGGAATAATTTAATTGCTTCTGTAAATAATCTTGATGATGCTGTTGAAGTATTGGGTATCCTTGAAAAAGGTGTTGATGGTATTTATATAAATAATTGCACCAGTGAAGACAAGCTTAATATTTTAAAAAAAATAAAAAGTAAAAAAGGTAAAATAAATCTCGGTACAGGTGAAGTCATATCAATAACAAAACTTATAAACGGCGACAGGATTTGCATCGATACTATAACCAATATGAAAGACGGTGAGGGAATGCTTGTAGGGGATTATTCAAGCGGCATGGTGCTTGTTAATTCAGAATCAATAGAAAATCCTTACGTTGCATCAAGACCTTTCAGGGTTAATGCTGGTGCAGTCCATTGTTATATTATGTCAACCGGTAACAGGACAAGATATCTTGCCGATTTAAAAAGCGGGGATGATATTTTGATTGTTAACCACAAGGGGGAAACATTTAATTCTGTAATAGGCAGGATTAAACAGGAAAAGAGGCCTCTTTTAAGGATTGAGATAAAGGGAAAAGGCAGTATATTTAGTGTTGTACTACAGAATGCAGAAACTATAAGGGTAGTAATACAAGGCGGAAAATCTAAATCTGTTGTATCTTTAAAAAAGGGTGACAAGGTAGTTGTTTATGAAGAAAAGGGTGGAAGACATTTTGGACATAAAATAGAAGAGACGATTGAAGAAAAATAGAAAAATAGATTATAATTCTTTCCTGTAAAACAACAGCATATTTAAGCCGTATTTCCTTATATCATAATTTTTAAAATTTCCGATAATATCAGGTAAATTTTCTTTTTTCGGCAGGTGAATCACTAAAAATCCGTTTTCATTCAACAGATTATTCTCAGAAATTATTTTAATTAATTCTTCTTTTTTATCCCATTTAAATGGAGGATCAATCATTATAAAATCATATTTTTTCCTGCATCTTTTACAATATAATAATGCATCTGTTATCATTAAATTTGCAGACTCAAATCCGGTTTTTTGAAGATTTTTTTTTATTATATCCCTTTTGCCCGGATCAGCTTCTATTAAATCACAATTTTCCAGACCCCTTGAAAATGCTTCGATGCTTATATTACCGCTTCCTGTAAATAAATCCAGCATCTGCATATCTGTAACATCACCGATTATATTAAATAATGCTTCTTTGACTTTTGAGGTCATTGGTCTTATTTCACCGGGCGGGCATTCTATACTTTTGCCTTTTATCCTGCCTGCTATTACTCTGATTTTAAGATTACCCTTTTGTGAGGTTTTTTTTGCATATTTATGCTTCATGCTTCACCCCTGTCATAATTATCAAGATATGTTTTTAGTCTGTTTATAAAACTAATCCTTGTATTGGCATGCTCTTCTTTTTTTAGTTCGCTGTCCATATTAAATAAAATTTCCGCATCTTCACTCGCTTCCGCCATTATTTCTATATCTTTCCTGATGTCTGCAAATTTGTATTCAGGCAAGCCGGATTGCCTGCTTCCCAGGAAATCACCCGGCCCCCTTAATAATAAATCCTTTTCTGCAATCTTAAATCCGTCATTTTCGACAGTCATTATATTTAATCTCTCTTTACCGGTATCTGTTAATTTTTCTGTATCGGTTATGAGAATCATATAAGCCTGATTATTATTCCTTCCCACTCTTCCTCTTAACTGATGCAGTGTGCTTAAACCGTAATTTTCTGCGTCTTCGATTACTATCACATTGGCATCAGGAACATCTATACCGACTTCTACAACGGTTGTAGCAGCAAGCACTCTAGCATTCCCATCATAAAAATCTTTCATAATGATTTCTTTTTCTTCATTATTAACCTGTGAGTGTATAAATCGTGATCCGTAATTTTTATATATTTCGGACAGTTTTTCAAATTCCGTCTGTAAGTCTTTGTTTGTTATTTTTAATGATTCTTTAATCAGTGAGTAAACAAATATTACCCTGCCGTTATTATCAAGCTGAGTCTTTATCCATTGATGCATTTTATCTATTCTATCCTGGTTGTCGTTAATAAGCCAGGTTTTTACAGGTTTTCTGCCTTTAATTAATCCTTTCATCATAGTTAATTCAAGATCACCGTACAATGCCATTGCAAGACTTCTTGGTATAGGAGTTGCAGTCATTAATAAAAGATCTACTTCTTCACCTTTACTTAACAGCTGGTATCTTTGCTCAACACCAAATCTTTGCTGTTCATCGATTACGGCAAATCCTAAATTTTTATATTTTACATCATCACCAAAAAGTGTATGAGTGCCTACGACGATTTGTAATTCTCCATTTGAGAGTCCGTTTAATATGTTATCTTTTTCTTTTTTTTTTAAGCTGCCTGTAAAAAGTGCAATATTAAGATTGAGTATTGATGTTATTTTTTTTATTGTTTTATAATGCTGGATTGCAAGGACTTCTGTGGGAGCCATTAATACTGTCTGATAACCGGCTTCTATTACAGACAGCATTGCAAGTATTGCAACTATTGTCTTACCGCTTCCGACATCTCCCTGTAAAAGTCTTGATGAAATAAAATTCGAAAATAAATCATTTTCAATCTCAGATAAGGCTTTTCCCTGGTAATCCATTAATTGGTAGGGTAAATTTTTTAAAACAAGCTCTTTATATTTCATGGAAATATTTGGTCTGTTTTTTTTAATTTTTTGCAGTTTTTCCTTACGTTTTAATAAAAAAAATCTCTGGAAGAAAAATTCTTCAAATATAAATGTTCTTTTAGCTGTTGCATATTGTTTAAAATCATCCGGGAAATGTATATTTTTAATTGCTTCTCTTTTTAAAAGCAATCCTCTTTTTTTTATACACCACTGAGGGAGTTCGTCTTCAATATCCAGCCTGAATTTTTTTAAACAGTCCTCGATTGATTTTCTTAATACATTTTGTGTCAGGTTTTCCTTTAACGGATAGATTGGTATAATTCTTGGTTTGTAATCATCCGTAATTTCTTCAAATTCGAAATTTGATGTTTGTATCTCACCATATGAAAAGACAAATCTTCCTGTAATATAAAATTCTTTACCGATTTGCAGTGAGTTTTTTAAGAAATTTCTGTTAAAACAGACAAGAGCACCATGATATGTTCCGTCATAAATTAATATCTTTAAAAATTGCCTGTACTTTTTACCTATCATCCTATGGTCTGTTATTCTTATTTTTACTGTAGCATATGTTTCGTTACATGCATCTTTTAATGATATTACTTTTGTTCTGTCTGAAAAGCTCCTGGGAAAATATTCTAAAAGGCTGCCGGCAGAATTTATTCCTATTTTTTTTAAAGTTGTCGAATAATTTTTACCGATACCTTTTAATGATTCTATAGGATGATTTAACTTATCTAATATCAAATTCATTTTCCAGTAATTTGTTTTTTTCTATATTTGCCGCCTGTTGTTTATTTATTATATCTATAATATAGGCAAATAAATAATTTAAAATAAAACCAAGTATTATTGTAGCAACCAGTAATATTATTAGAGAATATTTATCAGCATTCTCCTCTTTTAATTTAAAGATTTTCTTTATTTTGTTTGTAACTGGAGTTAACAATTTTTTTATGAATAAAATTATAGGATTGTTTGTATAATATTTGGTTAAATTTATATAAAGGAGTATTACCGCTGATATAATAACAGCAAAAATAAATATTGTATATACAAGTTTAATTATTCTGATAAAAAGAGCTAGCAGATAAAAAATGCTAAAATGAGCTCCTCCTATCATTAAATCTGCAATGGGAATCTGCAGTAAAAATAAAATTGTTAATGGTATTAGTACGGAAAAATCATATTTATCTATCTTTATGGGATATTTTTTTTTAAAATAATTAATTACCGGATCCGTAAACATTGCGATATATTTCATCCAGGGGGCATAGGGTATCTTAAGCAGAGAAATTACAATCCTGATAACCAGAAGCCACGAGTAGCCGAATATGATTATCATTAATAAATAACCTAATATTTTCATTAATTAAAACTCCTTAATAAAATTAAAAATTATTCAATATTTTTTGTGAGAATGCTGTTATGTTTTTTTCAATCAGATCTATATTGATTTCATCAAGACCTGCGCCTTTAATTACAGTCTGTCTAAACTCAGGTGTAAAAAAATCATCTGGGGCATGTGTATCGGTATTTACGACCATAGGAGCATTATATTTGACAGCGAGTTTTGCAACATGCCCGTTTGTAATGGAGTGGCCTTTTCTGGCTGTTATCTCTATATTGACGCCGTTTTGGCTTGCTTTTTTCATGTCTTCTTCTTTTATTAAACCCGGGTGAGCCAGTATATCTACATTGCAGTCAATGGCTGCCCTGTTTGTGCCTTTTTCAACAGGTTCGACAGGGGTTTCTCCATGCACTATTATTAATGGGATTTTCAGATCTCTTGCCAGTGTTATAATTTTTTCCATTTTATTAACAGGTACATGGGTAATCTCAACACCCGGTATAATTTTAATATCCCAATTATTGCCTTTCATGGATTCAATGAATTCGTTCATTGAATCACAAACAAATTTAATATTGGAAAAATCAACATGATCTGTGATACCGATAACCTTATATCCTTTTACATAGGCTCTTCTGACATGCTCCGAAGGAGAGAGAACACCGTCCGAGAAAAATGTATGAGTATGAAAATCAATCATGAATATTCCTTAATAAATAAATTTAATATTATTTATTGGATATTAATAGAAAAATAGTAAAATTGGAAGGATTTTTTAATAATAAATATTGATTTTTATTATTTTTTTAGCTTTTTCTTTTTTATATATTGATATAATATCATTCTCACGCCGGAGCTGAATGATATCCCCTGTTCATCAAAATGTTTTTCTAAAATATTTTTCTGTTTTTCGGGAAGTCTTATGGAATATATTTTTTTATTGGATGATTTTTTTTCCTTTTTTATTTGTTCTTTTATAATTGTTTCATTATCTAATATTTTATTTATTTCTATTTCATTTTTGTCGATTTTTTCTTTTAAAGCCATGCTGTTTATAACCCGTTTATAAAATATATGCCCCTTTAAAATACAATAATATTTTTTTTTATATATTTCAAGTTTAATATTAATAAAAATTATTTGTTTTTTAAAGGGTATAACCACCAGGACACAAAGATTTTTATTTATTTCTTATTAGTGACTTTGTGGTTAATCTTCTTTAAAAGTAGAATATAAAAAATATAATATAATTCTTGCAAATTATTTTAATATGGTTTATATTGAAGATCTAAATTAATGGGAAAAATAGAGAATTTTATGACAAATACTAAAACTAATATAATTACAATTGTTCCTCACATAATTATTTCATTAAGAGTCGTAATGTGTGCTCTAGCATTAATTAAATTTGACAGGCGGAGTAGGTTTATTTAAATATAATTATATATAAATTATAAGCCTACTTCATCTTGAAGTAGGCTTTTTTTTTTGATTAATTTTTTATTAGGAGGCATAAAATGAATCAAAACAAAGATTGGTTTTATAACGAATTTAACCAGGTCGGTACGGATTATATGGATTTAAATCAGGTAAAAATTTATGATGAAAAAATGAATAAGCTAAGAAATATTAATGCTGAGGTTAATATTCTTTGTAAACTTATAGATATTCAACCTTCTTACAGGATTTTGGAGATAGGATGCGGTACCGGAGAATTTTCTATTGCTCTTGGTAAAAAATCAAAAGAACTTGTAGCTCTTGATGTATCATCTGTAATGATTGAGTATGCAAAACATAAAGCCGGTAAAATAGGTTTGGATAATATTAATTTTTATAATAATGGATTTTTAACATACAAGTATGACGGTATACCTTTTGATGCTGTTATAACAAGTCTTGCACTTCATCATCTGCCTGACTTTTGGAAACTCATTGCTTTAAAGCGTATACACAGCATGCTGAAACAGGAAGGTTATTTTTATCTTTACGATGTTGTGTATTCTTTTGAGCCTGATGAATATATCAAGTATTTTAATCAATGGACTAAAGCATTAAAGAAAAAAAAGATTGATGATGGAGGTATTACTCATATTAAAAGTGAGTATTCTACTACCAGTAAAATTATGGAGTCAATAATTAAAGAAGCAGGATTTATGATAGAATATAAAGACTTAAATAATAAGATGTTTGCAGTTTATTTGTGCAGAAAAGTAAAAAAGGATAAAAACGGATTTTCTGATATTTGGGTGAATTATAATTAATTAAAAATCAACCGCAGAGTTCGCAGAGAAAACGGAGTTGTAAATGAAATTGATTAAATAATTAAAATTTTCTGTGGTCTTTAGCGTACTTTAGCGGTTTTATTGATTTAGTCATTACAAAGATAAAATTAAGGAGTAAAACATGAAACATTTAAAAAAAATGATCGATAAAAAAGTATATTTATCGCCAATGCTTTTAGATAGTATAGAGAAATATACACAATGGCTTAATGATTTTGAAGTTGCTGTGTATTTGGATATATTCAGCAGAATGCTTACTTATGATAATGAAAAGGAGTTTATTGCTGACTGCAATAAAAATAATAAATGGCATTTGTTTGGTATTGTTGATCTAAATACAGATGAACTCATAGGTAATTGCGGTTTAATTAATATAGAGTATATTGACAGGATCGCTGAACTTGGTATTTTTATCGGGAATAAAGAATTTTGGTCTAAGGGCTACGGTAGTGAGGCTGTTTGTCTGTTATTGGATTATGGATTTAATATATTAAATCTTAACAATATTATGCTCAGGGTATATGAATATAATAAAAGAGCGGTTGACTGTTATGAAAAATGCGGTTTTAAAATTATCGGGAGAAGGAGAAAGTCAAAATTAATCGCAGGCAGGGCATATGATTTAATATTGATGGATATAATTGCAGAAGAATTTGACAGCCCTTATATTAAAAAATTTTTTAAGGATACATAATATTTATGAACAGGATTTATTATGAGCAATAAAAAAATAGATTTTAAACATGATTTGGGTATATATTTCAATTTATTAAAGAAATATATTGCTTTATTTATATTAATACTTATTATTTCATTTATACTGGAAGCAAGTTATACATTTACAAAATTTCTTTTTAAACTTGTAATTGATGATTCATATGGATTTATCAATAATTCTATACTTAAAGACGCTTATGTCGGGAAGTTATTAAAAATTACGGTAATATTTGTAATTATTGTAGCAGGGAGATCCGTAGTAAGGTGGTTTGATGTTCATTTAATCATAGCATTTAGTGCAAGAATGATTATTGATTTAAAAAATAAATTTTTTTCGCATTTGCTATATTTATCTCATGATTTTCATACAAAACATAAATCAGGCTCCTTGATCTCAAGACTGCAGAGGGGAGGCAAAGCGGTAGATTTAATGACGGATATCATTGTATTCCAGTTCAGCCCATTGGCATTCCAGATTATAACGGTTGGGAGCTCGATAATGTTATTCAGCTGGAAATCTGCAATCTCTGTCATTATTACTATTATTGCATTTATTGTATTCAGCTTTTTTATACAAAATATCCAGCAGGAATACAATCTTAAAGCAAATAATGCTGAAGATTTTGAAAAGGGGCTTGTCAGTGATGTATTTACAAACATAGATACCATTAAATATTACAGTAAAGAACGTTTGATACAGGAAAAATTTCAAAAAGCCGCTAAAAGATCGATGATTACACAGATCAAACACTGGAGTTTTTTTAGATGGTGGGATGCCGGGCATAATATAATTTTAGGTGCAGGCACTTTTTTTACGATTTTTTTTGCTGTTTTTGATTTAATAAATAAAAAGATAGAAGTGGGTACACTGGTTTTTATTTTTACGGCTTATATGGATATTATTACTCCTTTGTTTCTTTTTGTTTTTGGAATGCGTAATTTTTACAGGTCTATGGCGGATTTTGATTCTCTTTTTCAATATGCAAAGATTAAAAATGATATTGTTGATAAACCGGATGCCTTAAATTTTAAAATTAAAAAAGGTATAGTTGAGTTTAGGGATGTATCATTTAAATATCATAAGAAAAATTTATTTAATAATTTTAATTTAGTAATTCATGAGAATGAAAAGGTGGCTTTAGTAGGATATTCCGGATGCGGTAAAACTACATTAATAAAATTGTTATACAGGTTTTATGATGTAGATAAAGGAGCAATCCTTTTGGATGGTATAAATATTAAGGATATTAAAAAGGAATCTCTGCGTTCCGAGATGGCTATTGTACCGCAGGATTGTATTCTTTTTGATGATACCGTTTATAATAATATCATTTTTGCAAAACCGGATGCAGGAAAGGATGAAATAAATAAGGCAATTAAATTATCTCAATTAAATGATATAATTGATAATTTTCCTGATAAAGAACATACTGTTGTCGGTGAAAGAGGTGTAAGGCTCTCCGGGGGTGAAAAGCAAAGGATATCAATAGCAAGAGCCTTGATTGCAGACAAGAAGATAATTGTGCTTGATGAAGCTACTTCTTCTCTTGATTCTAAAACCGAGTATGATATTCAGAAAGATCTTGAAAAGCTTTTAAAAGGGCGGACAGCTATAATAATTGCACATAGGCTGTCTACAATTATGAATGCCGATAGAGTTATTGTTATGGATAAGGGCAGGATTGTACAAATGGGTGCTCATAATGAATTAATAATGCAGGATGGAGTATATAAAAAGTTATGGGAATTACAAAAGAACGGGTATATAGAATAGGGATAAATTTTTATTAAAATTGTGTGAATATTTATTAATATATTATTTTTTTTTTACTATTTTCAGGGATTGCCTTAAAAGTATGAAATTTACCGAAAAGAACGCGGACAGGCTGTGTGATAAGTAATAACCTAGACACAGATTAACAGGATTTATACAGATTATAAGTAAATTTTATAGCTTTTTAACTTTTTAATCCAGATAATCCTGTTAATCCATGTCAAAAAAATAGTTCTCACACAGTCTAAGAGTATTCAGAGAAATTATTAATTATTGCTGATTACAGTTATATTTATCAAAATATTTAATGTATATTGAATTATTATATTTTTTTTTTATTTTTCTTAAATATTCTTAAGTGTTCTCTGTGACCTCTGCGGTTAAATATTACTTTTGGAACAACTTTATTTTTTAAGACTCTATTAAATATTTTTAGTCTTTTATTGTATTCAATTTTTTGATATTATACCGATATTTAAATAAAATATTCTAAAAAAATGGATTTATTATCATATGAAAAGACTTATTATAATTATAATAATTTTTTTTATGTTTGTTTTAAGTATAATACCTTTTGAGTTAATACCTCCTGAAATCTCAGAGGATAATTATAAAAAAGAGATACTGGACAAAGTATATATGATTAAAGATAAAGAATTTGTTAACAGTTGTTATGAATTTGATGTTTATAAAAGAGTTTATAAGCTTAAAGAAAATCTTGAGGATTATAAAATAAGTAAACTTAAAAAAATTTTTGAATCAATGGAAGATTTTAAGATTGACTGGATTGACGGCAGGATTTATTCTTCCGCATATGTATATGCAAAAAATGATTATAATTTTGCCAATAACAGGCTGGAAGGTATTAATATAGCCTATGAAAAAGCAAAAATAAATTTTTATAAAGCATTAAAAAGAATTAATATTTATGAATCACTTTCCGTATTAAATTATTTTGAAGAAAGACCGGATAAAAACAGGGAGTTGTTTACTCTTATAGATAAAGCAACTCTTTATAGGGTGGAATATCCCGATGTAAACACGATAAAACTTACATATTATATTGATATCTTTGGTGATAATTCATTGATGAGTATAATGATGAGTGAAAGGGATATTTACACGGAAGATTTAACAAGCTTTATGGGATACAATTTTGAAACCAACTACACGGGTATAATAATCGATGCAAGAGGTGTTTTAACATCATTTGACGGATACTCTGTTAAGGTTAGGCCTTCCATGTTTATAGTTGTAAAGGATATGGAAGGAAGGACAGTTTTTGATAAGAATAATGTATACCCTGATATCATCAGAAAAAAAGGCATGGTAAGGTATTCATATAATATAAATGAAGATCAAACTGAAAGAGTTGGTAATAAACCGCTTAAAATCGTAGCATGCGGTACAGGTGACAGATCGGGAAGTCATATTGTAATAACGGAACTTGATGCTAAAAGAATGCTTTCCAGTGAGAAAACGAGAGAGGCGATTAAAAGCGGCAATATTGTTATAATTATTGACCCATAAAGAAAAAAATCAATAGGATTAATATGCGTACATCAATATCTTTAAAAATTGGTTTTGGATATCTATTATTACTTACTACTATTTTATTTTCATATTTTATTAATATGGTATCTCAAAGATATTATGAAAACTTTGAGAAGGATTTTAATACATTTTTAAATTTTAGTGATAAATTTAACCAGATGCTGCAAATACAGATTATATATTTTAGAGAATTTAACAGTAATGATTATGATAAATTGAATAATATATTAAAAGATATAAATAGTTTATATCCTTATATGGCTAAGACAAATGTATATAAAAGCTCAAAAGATGTATATAATTATGTTAATGGAATGGAAGAAAATATTAAGTTTTTGCTTAATAGATATGAAGATTTTTTTAAAATTACAAACAATTTTGATTTATCAAAAATGAAGGAAGAAGATAAAAATTTAACAGAAGAGGAAATAGTAACTAAAAATCTTATTATGTCTGAAATTAGAAAGTATATTAGCGGCAGGGAAATCCTGACAATGGGCAATACAAAGATTTATGGTAATATATCTGAGGTTATTACTACAAATCTTAATGAAATTTTTAAAATTTTATTCAAGTTGAAAGAAAAATTAAATTTACAAAGAGTTATAATAAATAATTCAGTTAATATAGTAGGTATCATTTTTAGTCTTTTAATATCAGGTACAATTATATTTAGATTGAGAAAGGATTTATTTAATTTAATAAATTTTGTACAATCTATTGCGGATGGAGATTTTACGGCTAGAGTAAATATTAAAGCTCATGATGAAACGCAGCTTCTTGCAAATAATATTATAAAAATAATATCTTTTCAGGATATTTTAATTCAGATAAGAAATTTGACTAAAACATTAGAGATAAATTATAATAGAATTAGGGAAACATTGGATAATTTTTATGATTCTATTAAAGCGCAGGCAGTAAGTGTTAATCAAGCCAGTGTATCTTTTCAAGAATTAACACTATCATTAAGAGAAGTAGCTAAATCTTCCTTTGATACAAAAAATATTACACTTGATACTAAGGACAAAACTCATAACTCAAGTATACAGATTATGGAAACTATTTCGGATATACAGGTCTTGTCCAGTTCTGCTTCAAAGATAATGAGTATAGTAAAGATAATAAATGAGATTGCTACACAAACCGAGTTATTATCATTAAATGCAGGAATAGAAGCATCAAGATCAGGTAAAGCAAGTATTGGATTTACGGTAGTAGCATCCGAGATTAGAAAATTGGCGGAAACAAGTTCTGAGGCGACAAGAGAAATATCTTTACTTGCACGTGAAATAATTAGCAAGATTAAACAGACTACAAAAAAATCGGAATTATCAGTGGAGGCTCTTCAATTAATTGAGACAAGTATAGAGGAAGTATCAAATTATATAGAGGAGATTTCCTATATTACAGATAAAGAATCAGAAGATAGTAAAATAATAACCGAGACTGTCAGCAATATCAATGATATTACTAAAAGAAATACAAGAAATGTTAATGTTATTTTTGAGAATAATCAGCATCTTAAAAGTGAATTGGAAAAATTACATAAATTATTAAACAGATTCAGGTTGTCTGATGTAGTATCAGAGGGATAGATTTTATGAAAATGTCATTTACATTTAAAATAGCAGTCGGATTTTTAATATTATTACTGGTTTTATTGATGATGTATTTTATCAATATATATTTTCAAAATGAATATAATCAATTTGAAAAAGATAATAAAATATTCCAAACCAACACAAGTGTTTTTAATGAAATGTTTCAGGTACAAAGTATATATTTTATTGAGTTTACAAGTACGGAACACAGCAGACTTAATATTATTTTAAATAAGATTAGAGAAAATTATCCAAAGATGGTATTAGAAACCGAAATGTATGTCAAAAATGAAAATATTAAAACTTATGTTGATTGGATAGTTAATAGATTGGATAGTTTTTTAAATGATTATCAAAATTATTTAAATACAATACAAACATTTGGTTTTGTAAGAATGACTTTTCCTGATAAAAATTTAACAAATGAAGAAATTATTTTAAGAAAAAGACTTATATCAGAAACTCAAAATTATATCACAAGAGCTGAAGATATTATTAACTATATGAGACCGATTTATATGATTCTAGAAAAAGAAAAAACAAAAATAGAAAAAACTCGATTTTTATTTACCGGATTAATTACATATATTGGTATCTTTATAAGTCTTTCTCTTTCTATCTTGATCTTATTTAGAGTAAGAAGATCAATATTAAAGTTGACCGATTATGTAGGTAAAATAGCTGCGGGTGATTTTACAGCCAAAGTTGACATTAAAACTGAGGATGAATTGCAATTATTATCGGAAAATATTAAAAATATAATTTCTTTTGAGGATACCCTGATTAAAATAAAAGATTCTACAAGGACATTGGAAGAAAGTTATATGAGAATGAATGAAGCTGTAAGCAACATTAATACGGCAATAAAAGAACAGGAAGACAATGTTGTCCAGGCCAGTAAGTCTTTTGAAAAATTAACCAGTTCACTTGATGAGATTACTAAAAATTCTTTTGAAACAAAGGATATAACATTAGATACACAGGAGAAAACACAGATTTCAAGTAAGCAGATTAGAGATACTATTGCAGAGATTAATCTTTTATCTGAATATGCAAATAAGATAAAGGGTGCGGTAAAGATAATTAACTCCATAACTGAACAAACCGAATTATTGTCTTTAAATGCAGCAATAGAAGCTGCAAAGGCAGGTTCATCCGGTAAGGGCTTTGCAGTTGTTGCTTCAGAAATCGGTAAATTAGCGGAAACAAGTAATAAAGCTACGGAAGAAATTGCACTGTTGGCAGGTGAGATAATAGATAAAATAAAAAGGACTACTTCAAGATCGGAAGTTTCTATAGATGCTTTACATATTATAGAAACAAGTATAGAAAAAGTTGCTGTAGAAATTGAAGAAATTTCTAAGATAACACAGCAAAAGTCTGAAGGTACAAAGAGATTAATTAAAGAAGTAAACAGGGTAAATGAAATTACAAAAAGAAATATTGAGGATGCTAATAAAATAGTTGACAGTAATATGCAATTAAAGTCAAGAGTTGATGAGCTTCATGGTTTGGTAGATAAATTTAGATTTACAGAAAAAGTATAGTAAAAATAATATTTTTAATTAACATTTTTAAGAATTTATTTACAATTTTTTATGAAGAAAATTTTTCTTTTTCCCATTTTTTTAAATATTTCATGCTTTTATGAAGTCTTTTATAAAATGATTCTACAATTAATTTATTAGGAATATGTTTTTTATTGTGATAAATATTGTATATGCTTGATCTGTTGTCATTAAATAAAAACCATCCTATAGCAATGCCTGCACTTCTGCTCATACCTTCATCACAGTGTATGACCATATTTTTACAATTTTTATGTCTTTTAAAAAAATTCATAATCATATCCAGATGGTGTTCATTAAATATTGTTAAGCCTTGTGTTTCTTTTATAAAATCATAAAATCTTAACTCCAATATATCATCATAAATATGCTTGTTTTCCAGTGGTAAAAATTCTTCTCCTGGGCTTGTAACTCTTATCATAACATTATATTCATTTGGATTTAAATCCAATTTTACTGCATGATATTTATTCAATATATATGTAGCCATGTAGAATAGTATAAATAAAATATTTATATTTGCAAATTATTTAGTAAAATTTTAATAATTTTGAAAAATATAACCATATCCAAAATAAAAACCAATCTCTGTTAAAAACCCCAGACCTTTCCATATACCTTCACTATTGATTCCGGTATCGTAATATATCTTTGCAAATAATACAGCACCTACTCTTAATTCTCCCGTAAGATAAAAATTTTTCTTGTCGATTCTGTCTTCACCAAACATAGGAAAAAAATCACATCCGCCTATAACACTTAATCCGTATGGGAAACCGTCCAAAAATCCCCCATAAAACACTCCGCCGACATAAGGCTCAAACGGATAATCTTCCAATATAAAATTATATTTTAATAAAAATTCAATTGAGGGCATTATGAAGTTGGTTAAATTAATAGAAAATCCGAATGTAATATAGCCTATATCTTGATTATCACCGGATTTAATATTATCAAATTTTACACCCCAGGCGAAGTGAACATCTATATTTGCTTTTGTCTTAGGATCAAAAGTTCTGGGGAATTTATGCGGAGATGGAGTGCCGTGAATATCCAGCCCGGTATAGATTTCATTATCTTTATTAAGCTGCAGTAAAATATTTCTTATTCTTTCAGCATGCTCTAAATTTATGTCAAGGTAATATCTGTTATCTTTCAGAATATAAATGCTTTTTATGAAATTTTTTTCTTCTTCATTTTCTATTTTATCTAATACAAAGCTTTCAAACCTGTTTTTAGGATATGTTTTTTGATAGGTTGGTGAAATTTTATATTTTATTATTATATTATATACTTCTTTAATTTTAATTATTGATTCTGCTGTTTCTTTTTTTAATATATATTTCCCTGATTCTTTTATATATAAACTGGTTAAATATGCAGCAGTTTCTTTGTTGACATTTACAAGTATTTTTTCTTCAAATTCCTTTTGGTTGTATTCTAAAGGAATTTCATCTGTTCTCGGCCCTTTATTTTTTGGATAGTTGGGGAATACTCCTGATGCTATATCTACTTTTATAAGATGGCCTACACGGTTTTGCAGGAAAAATCTATGTCTTGATATTAAATTGAAAGGTACTAACAAAAAAAATAAAATTATTATTATTGACATTTTTATTTTCATTATATCCTCCTTTTTTTATATAATTAATTATAATAATATTTTAATAAATAATCAATAAAAATAATAATTGATATAAAAAAATAAAAATTATAATATAATAATAATTCTAATTAAGTGAGTGTTAAAATGAATGATATTTTTGATGATGTATTTAAAAAAAATGATGATGGCATTAATCAATATAATCTTTTGATTAATGGATGCTGGAAATGTACCAGTACTGATAATTTTATTGATATTGATAATCCGGCTACAGGGGTGAAAATCGGTATTGTACCGAATTGCAGTATTGATGATTTAAATACGGCTGTAAATGCCTGTAAAAATGAAAAGCATATTATGGAGTTTAATCCAATAGAAAGATTGGAGATAATGCAAAAAGCAGAAAAACTTTTATTAGAGCATAAAGATTATATTGCAAAGATTATAACCGAGGAATCAGGTAAGCCTATATCTATCTCGTTAAGTGAGGTAGAAGCAACAGCGGAAAGATTAATGCTTACAATGAATGAGGCAAGAGAGCTTTATGGTGATTACTTATCAGGAGAATGGGTAAAAGATACTAAAAATAAATTCGCAATAGTTTTAAGAAAACCTCTAGGTGTAGTTGCAGCTATTTCTTCATTTAATTATCCTCTTTTTATTCCTGCGGCAAAGATTATTCCTGCTGTTTTAGCAGGTAATACTGTTATTGCAAAACCGTCTAGTGAAACTCCAATCAGTCTAATATTATTTGTCAGAATATTGGAAAAATCCGGAATGCCTCCTGGAACAATAAATATAATTACAGGGAAAGGTCCTGTGATAGGTGATGCAATAATAGAAAATCCCGATATTTCTGCAATAAGTTTTACCGGATCAACAAAGGTAGGAGAGCATATTGCTAAAAAATCAGGAATAAGAAGGATACATCTTGAACTGGGGGGTAAAGCGGCAGCTATTGTTTTAAATGATGCTGATTTAGATATAGCCGCAAAACAAATTTGTAAAGGAGCATTTAGGAACTCAGGGCAAAGATGTGATGCTGTAAGCAGGGTTTTTGTTGATAAAAATATTAAAAATAAATTTATAGAAAGAATATTGGAAGAAGCTAAAAAATATAAAACAGGAGATCCTTTATTACCGGATACAATGCTTGGCGCCATGATTAATAAAAATGCTGTTAATAGGGTAGGTTTATTAATTGATGATGCTGTCAATAAAGGAGCAAAAGTTTTATATGGAGGTAATTGTAATGGATTATTTTTTGAGGCAACCGTACTTGATAATGTTACAGTTGATATGAAGATAGCATGGGAGGAAATATTCGGACCGGTTATGCCTATTATAGAAGTTAATGATTATAATGAAGCCGTCAGGTTATCAAATTTATCGGAATACGGATTAGACAGCTGCATATTTACTGAAAATATAAATCTTGCAATTAAAATAGCCCGTTCTTTACAGGACGGCAGTGTTACAATTAATGCCGGTCCCAGCCATGGTGTAGGTCATTTTCCTTTTGGAGGTAATAAAAGATCTGGACTGGGCAGGGAAGGTCTAAAATACAGTATTGATGAGTTGACTAAACTGCATACAATTATTTTTTCGGTTAATTGAAGCTTAACGGTTTATTATTGAGTAAAATAACTGTCTTTATAATAAAATTTATTTCATTTTTTGGAATTTTATTTTCTTTCTGGCTTATAGTAAATGGGTTAATAAAAAAAGGATTTTGTCCGAGATTTATTATTATACCGGCATATTATATGGTTTTAGCTGCATTTTGGTTTTTTTATCTAATTTTTTAAAAATATATTAAATTATATTTTCTTTCTTACAGGTGATATCTTGGGAATGCTGCTGGCTGTTTGGTTTTCCTATAAGCAAATTACATGTCTTGATAATTGTCCCGTATTTTATTATATCAATATACCACCCTGTTATGTTTCATTGATTGTATTTATTATATTACCCATACTGTTTATTTCTCCTAAAATATTCATTATTACAAGTAAATAAAATGTAAAATAATACTATTAAGCTTGAATAATTATAATTCTTAAATTAGAATAATTATAACATAATAATAAATATTATTTACAGGAGGTAAATATGAAAAAGTATTATTTATTAGTTTTTAGTATTTTTTTATTGCTGTTAAGCTGTTTCCCTTATGTTTATTATAATCAGGAAAAAGTATTGATTAATGGTATTGATATGGATCAAAGTTTAGAGATAGCAGGAATAGAGTTAAATGATGGCGGTTTTGATTCTGTTTTGACTCTCTGGGCTTTAAGGGATCAGATAATAACAAGTGAGAATGCTAGGGAAATAACAGAATTGTATTTTAAGCATATAGATGCTTTAAAAGATGATTTTGGAATATGGCATTTGGCCTGGGCAATATCAAATTTTTACAGAAATGGCAATGATGATATAAAATCAATATTGCAAGATGCATATAATGATGCGGTTAAAAGACCTGATACATTGAAAAAATATAACAAAATTGCAGATGAATTAATTAATGGTAAAAAAATTTATATGGGTGATATTCATGGGCTTGGTAAAGCATATGCAAGGACTCACATTGTAGCCCCCGGTAATAATGATTATTTACAGTCTTTTGAAGAATATTTATTAAAAAAAGAGAGTAATGAAAAAAACTCTTTTAAATATGATAAGATTAGAAAAAATATATAAATTGTTTAAATAAAAAATATAAGGAGGAATAAATATGAGTTTATTTGATCAGGTAAATACAGCTCAAAATTCTAATGAAGCTGTTACCAATGAAAAGCATTTGCCGATTATTACTATTGAAGATGCCGGTGAAAATAAACATAAAATTAAGATTGATGTTGGGGGAGGAAAGCATCCTAATGAGATGGATCACTGGATTCAGTGGGTAGAACTTAAAATTAATGATCTGTATATAGGGCGTGCAGACTTCTCAGCTAAAGTTATGGAACCAGTTGTTGAGTTTATTGTACAATGTAGTGATCCTTGTTCCATTAGTGCATTAGCCAGATGTAATAAACATGGGCTCTGGCAGAGTACAATAAAATGTACGGATTAAATTATGAAGGTGTCCTTGCGAGAGGACACCTTTTTTGTAATTAAATAATTTATTTTAAGGAGGTGTTATTATGAAAAAGTTTTTATTGCCTATTTTACTGTTATTATTTCTTGCATCATGTAAATATCCGGAAGTTGTTAATCAGGACGGGATGAGATATAAAATTATTAATTGGAAAGGCGGTGAGTTTTATTATGTAACTTATTACTGGAATGGAGGTAAATTTGACGATGCAATTGATTTAATAAATGAATTTGACAGGATTAAAAATGAAAGAGGGTTGGATGAACTAGCCATAGGAAGATTCCCTGCAAGCAAGGAATGGCAATTTGGATTTATTGCAAAAGAACCTTTGAAAATTAAAGAAATAAAAGGTTATAAAATTGAAAAAATGATTATTCCTAACGGAAAATACGCATCCTTGGTAACAAAAGGATATCCCGAGTCAATATTTATTTATTGGAAAAAATTTAGAACATGGCTTGAAGCGGATAATATTACAGTAAACAGTACGGTATTTGAGATTTATGAGGGAGCATTTGATAAAAATATACCTGTTGAAGAAAGAAGAGGGGAGTTAAGATATCAGATTGCAAATTAAATTGAAATGACTTTTTATAATAAGTTTAGCCTTTTAATATTATTAAATAAATGATTTTATTTTACTATTAAACTCATGAAAAATATTATTATATAAATATTTAATTTTATCATCTTGGAAAACCTATAAAAAAAGTTGTGCCATTGCCTATTGAAGACTCCAGCCATATTTTACCATTATGATTTTCTACGATTTTTTTTACGGAAGCCAAACCTATACCGCTGCCTGATTTTTTATTATTTGGTATTCTTTCAAAAATATTAAAAATTTTATTATAATACTCTTTTTCAATGCCTATTCCGTTATCTTTTATTAATATAACTGTATATTTTTTTTCCAGCAAATATGATATTTTTATTAAAGATTGTTTCTTATCACAGTATTTAATACCATTAGCTATTATATTTTGAAAAAGTCTTATTAATTGGTTTTTGTATCCATTTATACTAGGCAATTTTTTTATGTCTATTTTTGCTTTACTCTCATTAATTATAAATTTTAAATTGATAAGAACTTCATCTAATAATTCATTTAAATTTATTTTTTGTGGCTTTATTTCCGGTTTAACCAGTCTTGAGAATACAAGTAAATCCTCGATTGAGTCCGATAATATTTTGCTTTTATCCAGTACCATTGATAAAATATTTTTATTATCCTTTTTAAGAAAATTATTTATATCATCTTTTATTAATTTAATACCTGAGTATATGGCAACTATTGGTGATTTTAGATCATGTGCAATAATACTTGCAAAAGTATCAAGCTCTTTATTTGATTGTTCAAGCTTTTTTTGATAATTTTCTTTTTGTTTGATTTCTTTATTTAATATATTAATCGATGTAGTTACCTTTTTTAAATTTTGCAGCATTATATTAAATGAGCCTGACAGGTTACCTATCTCGTCATTCCTGATGATTTTTATTTGATGATCAAGATTACCTGAACCGATTATTTTCATTTCATCCATAAGATTATACAAAGGCTTTTTTATATGCAAATTAAAAATATATAGATTAATTATTATAATTATAAATAATGCCAAAATTGATAAAGAAAACACTATTATAATTAATCTTATTGTAAAAGATACTTTTTCATTTGTAATTAATTTTAGATTATAAAATAAAGAAAAAATTGTATGTAATTTAATTATTGTTTTTCCCTGTAATAATTCTTTTTTTTGGATATTATTAGCTATCAGCAGATTATAAAAAGTATCTTTTATGTTTAAATACTCAGTCTTAATTTTATTAATTGTTCCCTGCTGGTAAGTAAAAAAGAAATTACTATAAAGTATTTCTTCTATATTTTCATAATTAGATACCCATTGATTTATTGCTCTTTGCGAGTGATTTATTAAATAATCATCCGTTAATATATGAAGCTCAAATATTTTCTTTTCAAGATTATTTATGATTTTATCATTTTTATTTACTTTATTTAAAAATAATAAAGAATATATAAGAATTAAAAATAATAAAAAGATTAATATTACAGATATAATAAATAAAATATTAAGTTTGGTTTTTATTTTCATAATTAATGAATTATTGTAATCCTTTTTTCATCTACATTTTTTATAAAATTGATATCTATATAATTAAAATTATCAAATATTAAAGAATTATCTATGTTATTTTTTTTTAAATACCATCTTGCCTGATCTTCCAGTGATACGATTAGTTCTTGTGACAACTCCAAAGACAGATCCATGTCATTCCATACCGTTTTATCAAAATAATCTTTGTTATATTTAAATTTTTCTCTAATTATTTTTTTTGTTTTATTTGTATTTTTTTTTGTCCATTCTTCTGTTTTAATTAAAGCCTTTATGAATTTTTGAATGCTTTTTTCTTTAGTAATTATATTATTTTGTTTTGCCAGTAATAAAAAATAAAGATAACGGGAAGTATGTAATGGCCATATATCAACATCGTCCTGCAATTCTTTTTGTACATTATATACATAGGGATTCCATAATACACCGGCATCTATATTTTTTGATATCAGGTTTTGCTCTATCTCTTTAGGTGTTAAATAAATATACTGTATAGCATCATGCGGTATATTATGATAGATTAAAAAAGTATCCAGAAAAAATTCAGGACTACCGCCTTTTATTACTGCTATTTTTTTACCGATTAAATCTTTCGGATATTTAATGTTTTTGGTTTTTAAATGTAATAATTTTGTTGTATTAAGTTTTGATACCGTGCCTATTATTCTTAAATCGGTATTTTTATCATATTCACAAACAAAAACAAAATCACCTGAGGTGCATATGTCAATCTCGTTATTTAAAAGAGCATCAGCCGCCTGCCTGCCTGAATCAAAAGTGATTATTTTGACGTTTGATTTATATTTTTTAAAAAAATTCATTGATTCTGCTATGAATATTAAAGATCCGGCTTCTGCATTGGTAACACCTATTTTTAATTTTTTAGAATCATTTGTATTATTATTTTTTTTACAGTTATAAAATAAATGAATTATAAGAAGCAATATAAATACTATTTTTTTTATATAAATATCCATCTTAATAATCTTACTATAATTTTAATCAAATTTGTTTTAATAGTAAATAAGAAAACATTGAGTAATAAAAATTTAACCTTTAATAAAAAAATTTTTTTCTGCACTGCAGATCGGACATATCCAGTCATCGGGTAATTCTTCAAACGGAGTACCCGGCTGTATATTTGATGTTTTATCTCCCAGATTAGGATAATAAACATATCCGCATTTTTTACACTTGTATCTTGCATTCATAATGTGTTCACTTTTATTGTTAATTTTTATTAATAATAATATATTTATGCTATATTTACAAAAAAAGAAATTATTATATGGTATAAAAATATGGATTACAATGAGTTAATATCAGGTTTAAAAAACGGCAGCAGTGAATGCTTTAATTATATTTTTAAAAACTATGGTGTAAAAATTTATAATCTTGCTTTAAGGATGACCGGGAATAAGGAAGATGCTGAGGATATCACACAGGAAACTTTAATTAAAGTTTACAGAAATATAGATAAGTTTAAAGGCAATAGTCACATTTATACATGGATATATGCGATTACAAAGAATAATTGTTTACGTCACTTGGAAAAAATAAATAAAGTATCATTCTCATCTCTTGAATATTTAATTGATAATGTGCAGTCAAAGAGTACTTATCAGGATCCGGAAAAAGCATTTTATATATCACAAGTGAAAGAAGGATGCTTAATGGGGCTTGTCAGATCTCTTCCGTTTTATCAAAGATTAGCCTTTATTCTTGTTATACTTTTTAAAATTTCAGTTAGAGATACAGCGGCAATTATCGGTAAAAATGAAAATACTGTAAGAATACTTATACATAGAGCAAGAATGAATATTAAAAATTTTTTATGCCGTAATTGTTCCTTATATGATAAGAAAAACTCTTGTAAATGTGAAAATTTAATTAACTTTTCAATGAAGCAGGGCTGGATAAAAAAGTATAAAATAAAATCTAAAAATAAAAAAGAAAGAATCATAAGTATCGAAACCCTTGAAGATGAATTAAATCATATTAAAAAGATAACAGATTTATATTTAAAAATTCCTGAAAAGATGCCTTCTAATCTTATTAATAAAAAAATATATGATTCAATTAAGAAGGAAAAATTTTTTATTTTTTCCTCTAAAAAAGTGAAATAAATTCTTTTCCTTAGTATCAAATCTTTACAGAAAAAAATAATTTTAAAAGGAGAATAATCATGAAAAAAACTAAATTTATTGAGGAAAAAAAATGTATTGCAGTAAAACTGCCTGTTAATTTGGCAATAAAGATTGATGAAATTATAAAAAAACAGGGGCTTAGTAAGAATGTATTACTTATTGATTTTATTAAAAAAGGGCTAAAATCATTGGAGGTGGAATAAGATGTTATTTTTTGTTAAGGTAAAAATTGATTTAAATAAATTATTCGAATTTGCTAATGAATTAGCATCAGGGAGGCTTAATACAAATCCTATCAAAATAACTTATTGTTTAAAAGAAGAGCCTGAAATAGGATTAAGTATATGGGAGTCAGAAAACCGGCAAAGTTTTGATAACATTTTTAAAGAACATAAGAAATTTTATAAAGAAGTATATGAAATAATTCCTGTGATTACTGCTGATGAATCAAAAGAGATTTTATTTAATAAAATTTCCAAATAATTACTAAATTACAAAAAATATTATGGGAGTATTTGCTTTTTTATAATTATTAAGTGAATACTCCTTATTAATTTTAAATTCTCTGCATTGTTTATTAAATATTTTCTAATGATTAATATAAACTGAGGATATATGTAAAATATGTTTTTAAGAAAATAATTGTTTATAAATAATAATTGTATTTTTTTGAAAAATTTTGTATATAAATTTAATGAATTTTTTATCACATTATTATTTTCATCATAGAGATGATGATAATTTTTTTACGGTTGGCTTAACTGTACCGGATCTTTTAGGATTTCATTCCAGAAGAGTAAGAGTAACAAAAAAATATCTGGAAAATCTCCTGTTATTTGAAAAAGAAAAAAATATTAGATCATTTATTTACGGGATGATTTTACATCTGGATCTTGACAGATGGTTTCATAATACGGATTTTTTTAAAGAAAAATTATTGCTACTCCAGGACAGGTATGTTTATTATAATGAAAAAAAGGAAAAATTACCCCATTTTTATGCTCATATACTGATAGAGGTATTAATTGACAGGTATTTATTAACAATAGAACCGGATATTGCCGACAGATTTTATGAAAGTTATAAAAAATTTGATTTTAAAATGATTACTAAATTATTTGAGGGTCTAAAAAATTTTGATAGAGATAAATTTCTTGATTTAGCATATAAAGTATCCCATTCGTCATTTTTAAAAGAATACATAAATGATCATTTAATTATAACCATACTGGGCAGGGTATCAAAAAGAATAAATTTACCTTTTTTAATTGATGAAGATAATGAAAAATTTACTCAATTTATTTTATTTGTATATAGCGAATTAGAATTATCAATAAAAAAATTTGTTAAAAAGGCTTCAAAAGATTTAATGTTAAAAAAAGAAAAGATAATAAATTTTAATTAATCTTTTTTAAATATTCCTTTCATGGAGTCAATTTCTAATTCATCATCTGTAAGATCTATGTCAAAATGGTCTTTGTCTACATCTCTTGCTTTAATCAATATTTCTAATTTTTCATAGTTGCTTAACGGCCAATAGCATTTAATTTCAAATCCTTTACGCCAAAATCCGTGTGAGGTACTATTTTTTTTAACCTTTAAGTATAAAGAATTTTCAAATGTGTCTATTGTCCATTTTGAGTCTTTACTGTCAACAAGTATATCTTCTGTTTCATCTCCGTCAATATCATAAGACCACTTGATTGTAAAAGTATTATCTGTTTCAAAATTAATTATATATTTGCCCTCTGATGCACAAAAAAAGTTACCTTCAATTGGATGTTCTTCATCCGGGTAAGGATCACTTGTCCCTGTATATACTTTTATGGAATCAAGAGCACTTTTATATTCATAAAATTCAACATCCTCTAACTTCCATGATCCGCTTATTCTTACTTCATCAACAAAGGGCCCGCAGCTTATGAGAAATATGGTCAAAAAATATATAATAATTTTTTTCATACAGGTAATATATCAGATATTAAGTATATTTTCATTATTTTTTAAAAAAAATAATAAAATATTTAAATTTTTCCTTGAAAAAGTTATTTAAAATTACTATTCTATCAATTTAATAAATTATTTTTTTGTTAAGGAGATCCTATGACATATAATACTAAAGATATTAGGAATATTGTCTTAATTGGGCATGGTTCATGTGGAAAGACAACATTAAATGAGGCTTTATTATTTTCCAGTCATCAAATTTCATCTATGGGCAGTGTTGATAACGGAAAGACTGTAAGTGATTATGATGAACAGGAAATTGCTAAAAAGATGTCTATCAGATCATCTATTTCATTTTTAGAATGGAATAATACTCTTGTTAATATAATCGATACTCCCGGAGCACCTGATTTTGTCGGTGAAGTTATTACTTCAATGAAAGCCAGTGATAGTGCTATTTTTGTTGTTAATGCAGAAGAAGGAGTTGAGATTGAAACAATTAAAAATTGGCGAAAATGTGAATTACCAAAATTAATTTTTATTAATAAAATGCATAAGGATAATGCTGATTTTGAAAAATGTATGAATGCATTAAAAGAAAATTTTAAAGGTAAAACATTTGTTCCTCTAACTATACCAATAGGTAAAGGTAAAGATTTTAAAGGTATAGTGGATTTGATTGATAAGGAAGCAAGATATTTTGAGGATGGGGGTAAAAAAATCAGAAAAGAAAAAGCACCTGATAATATTGAAGGGCTTGATGATTATTTTACTCAAATGCTTGAAACTGCAGTAGAAACAGATGAAGATTTAATGAATAAATATTTTGACGGGCAGGAAATATCTCATGATGAAATTGTAATAGGTTTAAGAAAGTCTATTATATCCGGCTCAATTGTACCGGTAATTTGCGGTGATGCATTGGAGAATTCCGGTATACCTATTTTGTTAGACAGTATAGTTAATTATATGCCTTCTCCTGCTGATACTGCAAAAATAAAAGGAACTGATAGTGCTAATAAAGAAATTGAATTAGAATGTGACAGTAATAAGCCTGCTGCTTTATTTATTTTTAAGACCACCATTGATCAATTTACCGGGAAAATTTCTTTTTTTAAAATTGTAAGAGGCAAAGTTAAAAATGATATTGAGTTATATAATTCTTCAAAGAATTCAAAAATAAAATGCGGTAAATTGTTTAAGGTAGTTGGTAAAAATCTTAAAGATGCTGATATGCTTAATGCTGGAGATATAGGAGCTTTTGTAAAGATAGATAGTCTAAATACAAATGATACACTATGTGATTCATCTGCTGTTGTTAAGATTAATAAAATAGAACTGCCTCAGCCTGTTTTTTCTCAGGCAATAAAAGCAGTAAGTAAAAAGGATGAGGAAAAACTTATTGCTTTACTTCAAAAAGCAAGTGAAGAAGATCCAACATTTAAAATTGAATATATAAAGGATACAAGGCAAAATTTGATAAGCGGTATGGGAGAAAGACAGATAAAACTTATATTGGAAAAAATAAAAGAAAAAAATAAGATAGAAGCAGAGGTTTTTGAGCAGAAAATCCCATATAAAGAAACTATAAAAAAGAAAGCAACTGCTGAGTATACTCATAAAAAGCAGTCCGGAGGGCATGGACAATATGCAAAAGTAGTTATAGAGATATGGCCTATTGAAGAAGGAAAAAATTATGAATTTGTTAATGGGATTGTAGGTGGTGTTATAAGTAAAGGTTATATACCTGGATGTGAGAAAGGATTTCATGAAGCAATGGAAGGCGGAGTATTGGCTGGTTATCAGGTTGTTGATGTAGGAATAAAACTATTTGACGGTAAAGAACACCCTGTTGATTCTTCCGAAATGTCATTTAAGATTGCTTCCAGGATGGCATTTAAGGAAGCAATGAAAAATGCCCAGCCTGTTCTTTTAGAACCGGTAATGAAGTTAAGTGTTTATGCTGATAATAAATATGTAGGTGATATTTTGTCAGATCTTTCTTCAAAAAGGGGGAGAGTATTAGGCCAGGAATCCCTTGGAGGAGGTATAGAATTAATTAAGGCATTAGTTCCTCATAATGAACTCTTAAGATACTCAATTGATTTAAAATCTATTACATCAGGTACAGGCAGTTTTGAGATGGAATTCAATAATTATCAGGCATTAACCGGTAAGCTTGCAGATGATATTATAGCTAAATCAAAACTTGAAGAAGAAGAGTAATTATTTTTTAATTAAATTTAATTATTAAATATATTATATTTTAAATTGTATTATTCAAAATTAATATTTATTGTTATTATAACGGTAAATTAATTAATATTATAATAATCCTATTGTAAATAAGTTTATAGCTTATTTTAATAATTATTAATATAATCTCAGTTTGTTTTTGTGTTGATTTCCATTTTTGATTTTCTTTTATAAATTAGATCCATAATCAAATACGGAAGATAAAGAATATTATATATTAAGAATCCAATTGCAAATACTCCTAGTATATACCATGGCCATGGTCCCATATAATCAAGTATTGATGGGGTTTCAGGTTTGTGGCATATGAACATATAGTTGCCATCCAGCAATGCATTTAAGCCGGCGATTAATATATAATAAATCAGTGATATTATTATAGCTTTTATTAATGATTTATAATAAGGTCTGTATTTTTCTACAAATGTCATATAAAATACAGATGAAAATAAAAGGCCGTGTGATAAAAAAAACATCTGAAAATATCTATAGTGTGGAAAATCATAAATACCGATATCAGGTGTAATTAATGCCTGGCTTGCTCCTCCGAGCCCCCAGAAATATACAATTTCATATAGTGTGTAATTTTTTGTGAATAGCATTAATGATGAAAAAATTAATCCCATACCGCATAAATGAAACGGCAAATGGTGACCCGGGTGAAAGTCTCCGATGTGTACATGCCACATAATGTATGAAAATTCCTGTAAAATTAAAATGCTACCAATCAATATTCTAAAAGGTTTTCTAAATTTTTGCATTTTTTCATTTTTTAAAATTATACACATTATTATAATAAAAAACGCAATAATTAAAAGAGCAATCAAATGAGATCTGGAAAATATCTCAAACGGGCTACCATAAAAATCTTTATCAAAATATTTCTTCATGATATCTCCAAAATAATTATTGTTACTTAATTGTTTAATTTATAGCAAAATATATCAATAATATATATATAATATTTTTTTCTGTAATATTTAATGAATTTATTATAAAATATTTATTATGAAAACCAGACTGTTGACTTTGAAGATCACAGAAAATATTAATGACTTTAGTATATTAAATATTAAAAGTAAAATTGATTCATTAGATTTAATGTATTCTCCTAAAACAAAAGAAATTAAATATCTGAATAGTAATAAACTTTCAGACTTTTTAAAGCTTAATGAAGCGCAGTTTAGGAAGATTTTAAATACAAAATCTCACAATTCATTTTATGAGGGATTTAAGCTTGATTTTGTTTTAACTAATTTAAAAGATGTAAATTTGTTTAATGATTATTCAAGAATAATTGTGTTGGATAAAAGAAAATATACACCTAGATGTTATACTTTGAAAAACGGAAGGAAGAAAATATATAAAATATTTACAGACGGCTGTTATTTATATAATTATGATAGGGGAGGTTATGCTGTAATAATACAAAATTTAAATAATAAGTATAGTATTTATTCTGAGAATACTGATGAAAAAAGCAGTAATCTTATTGAATTGCAGGCTGTTATTAAAGGATTATATATTTTAAAAAATGAAAAATACATAAGGATCATTACTGACAGTAAATATGTGATAAAAGGTTTGACTGAATGGATAATTAATTGGAAGCTGAATAACTGGTATACGGCTAATGGTGTTAAGGTTAAAAACATTGATTATTGGAAGGAATATGACGGCCTTACAGAGGGTAAATATATAGAATATAAATGGGTAAAGGCGCATTCCGATCATTTTGAGAATTCTTTATGTGATATTTATGCAAGAGAAGCATCTTTAAAAAAATAAAATAGCAGGTATAATCAAACCCTGCTATTTACATAAAGTTTTATCATGAACCATTTATTATTTAGTTTTTATATGTTATCCTTTAATGTTTCATGCTCAAATTTCTCTTTTAATTTTTCCTTCCATTCTTTATCACGCATATTTCTATGAAATTTATGCCCAAAAGGATGACCGCCGAATTTAAATAATATATGGCATAGGATTAATAAACCCCATGCTTGCCAAAATGTTATTTTAGGCAGACTAAAGATTACGGGCATTAACCAATTCCATAAAATTTGGACAAAGTAACCGAACAGGAATGATAATGCAGAGATGAGAAGTACTCCGCCAATAATCAATGGGATGTGAATCAGGGGTTTAAAATTTTTAAAATGTTTCATTGTATAATTACCTCCAAGTATTTATTTAATTTCAGACAATACTTCTTTTAAATCTTTAAGCATCTCTCTTAATGATGCTAATGCATAACGTTTTCTTGCCAATAATGTATTTATCGATATACCCGACTCTAATGAAATTTCATTAAAAGTCTTGCCTTCAATTGCCTGTTTAATAATTATATCTTTTTGATCTTCAGGTAAATTATCTATTGCTTCAATTAGTTCTTCCATAATAATTTTTTTTACCATATCTTTTTCTAAATTTATTCCCGTATCCTTGATTAATCCTTCAAGAGTAGTATCATCATACTCCTTTTGGATCGATACGGTTTTAAGTCTTTTTTTTCTATACCAGTCTATAACCATATTATTAGCAACAGTATAGAGCCAGCCAATGAGATTGTCTATTGATTGCAGTACATTCACATTTTTTACTGCCTGAACAAATACATCCTGTAATATATCTTCTGCTTCTTCAATATCGGATATTTTTGATTTAATAAATTTTTTGATTTTATGCTTATGGGAAATATATGTATCTTCCAATTGTTTTTTCAAAATTAACTCCATCATGATTAATATGACGAAAAAACATTAGTTTTATTGTATAAAATTTATATTTTTTTTTAAATTTTTTTTGAAATAGTAAATGATATTAAAATTTTTTTCTTTAGATATATAAAACAATTATTAAAGGAATTAATATGGATCTAACATTATCAAAATTATATCATTTCGTTGCGAAAAAGGAGATGTATAATAGAATAAGTGAATTTTCAATTCAGAAAAAAATGAATTTCTCAAAAACTATGAGATTAATAATAGAATCAATGATACCCCTGTTGGATTATTTTATTATTTTTGAAAATGAATCCAGTGAGTTTCATTATAATGAATTTGGAGCAGAAGTTGATATACGTTTCTATATAAATCCAAATGTATTTAGAAAACTTAAAAATGCCCATGGATCAATGCATACATTTAGTATTGCAACACTTATAAGAAAAATGATTAAACTTTTTTTTGTTTTAATAGAAGCAAAAGGGCTTGAATGGTTGACAAGAAGTATGAAATGTAGCATTAAGAAAATAATTAATATCCTTAGTAAAAATAGAAGGCTTCTAAAAGACCCAGAAAATATGGTACATATGTTTGGGAAAGAGCAGATAGATGAATATATAAGTTTTATATTTTCGAAAAATTATACTCTTTTAGGTGTTGAAAAGGCAAAAAAGCGTGTATTATTTCATTAGCAATGATTTATAATAATAAAAAGGGATGATATTTTTATCATCCCCATAATATTATTTTTTATGTCTTATTTAGCATTCATAGTAAAATAATATTTATTTATTGCATTTAAATATGCTTTTGCACTTGCTTCTACAACATCGGTCGAAGAGCCTCTTCCATTATATATAATGTTATTTATTAACAACGATAGTTGTACTTCTCCCTGCGCATCTTTACCGGAGCTTACCCCTCTTACAATATATTCGGTGAGTTTTGTATCTATTCCGGTTATTTTGTCTATTGCTTTAAATATAGCGTCTACCGGTCCGTCTCCCGTACAGGCAGCATCAAAATATTCTTCACCCTTTTTAAGTTTAATCGTTGCTGTTGGTATAATTGTATTGCCCGAGTTTACATTATGATACTCTAAAATATAACCTTCAGGGATTCTGTCTATCAAATCGCTTAATATAGCTAAAAGATCATCCTCATAGACTTCTTTTTTTCTGTCGGCAAGCTCGCTGAATCTTTCATAGGCTTTTTGAAGTTGCTCTTTGTCATGTAGAATAATACCAAGTTTTTCCAGTCTGGTTGTAAATCCATGCATACCGGAGTGGCGTCCTAAAACAAGTGTTTCCGAGTCTCTGCCAATCATTTCAGGTTTCATGATTTCATAGGTTTCCTTATGTTTTATAACACCATCCTGATGAATGCCTGATTCATGGATAAAGGCATTTTCTCCCACAATTGGCTTGTTTCTTGCCAAAACAAGTCCTGTTAAGTGTGTCAGCAGTTTTGATGCAGGATATAACAGTTCTGTTTTTATATTTGTTTTTTTATTTATTAAATCTTTTCTTGTATTTATTGCCATTACTAATTCTTCAATTGCTGTGTTGCCTGCTCTTTCCCCGATACCGTTTATAGTAACTTCAACCTGATTTGCACCGTTTATTACGGCACTAATAGCATTGGCATTTGCTAAACCAAGATCATTATGACAGTGAACACTTAAATAAACACCGTCGTTAAATTGAGGTATATCTTTTTTTAGTTTTGCAATCAACTCGCCAAATTCTCCCGGTAAAGCATATCCGACAGTATCGGGAATATTAATTGTATTTGCCCCGTTTTTAATTGCTGTTTGTATTACTTTTACAAGAAAATCATATTCAGTTCTTGATCCATCTTCAGGGCTGAATTCTATATATTCAAAAAATTTTTTTGAATATATAAGCATCTCCTCAATAATATTTAACACCTCATCAGGTGTTTTTTTCAATTTATATTTCATATGGATAGGAGAAGTAGCCAAAAAGACATGAAGCATTCTTTTACTGCTGGCTTTAGTTGATTCATAAACTGCATCAATATCTTTTTGTACACACCTGGCAAGTCCTGCAATGTACGGTTTTGTTACCTGTTCTGCTATCATTTTAACCGAATCAAATTGAGCTTTTGATGAAATAGGGAATCCAGCTTCAATAATATCAATACCTAATCTATCAAGAGCTTTTGCAATTTCTAATTTTTGTAACGGATTCATTGATGCACCGGGAGATTGCTCCCCGTCCCTTAATGTAGTGTCAAAAAGTCTTATAGTATCCATGACTTCCTCCTTTTTTAAACAAAAGCTTTAAATATTATAATAATAAAATTTAAAATTATTTTATATCAAACTTCGGCAAAGCCAAAGGTCCCGTTCTCATTAGATCCTGAATACCATACGGTCTTATATTTTCTATAAATGCATTTATTTTTTTAGAATGGCCTGTAAGTTCTATTACATAATTTTTTAATGTAACATCAACAAATTTACCTCTAAATATATTTATTAAATTGTATAATGATTGCTCATTCTCTTTTTTCCTGACCACTCTAATTAATATAAGTTCTCTTTCTACCTTTTCATTTTCTTCTATTAAAAATACCTTAATAACATCAATAAGCTTATTTAGCTGTTTTGTAATTTGTTCGATAACCTTATCATCGCAGTCAAAAGTCAGTATCATCCTTGAAGTATCGGATTTTTCACTTGGGCCTACAGAAAGAGTATTAATATTGTAACCTCTTCCGGTTATAACCTGTGATATTTTTGCCAATACACCATGCTTATTTTCTACAATTAATGAAATTATATATCTCATAATGTTCTTCCTCCTTTCAACATTTCATCAAGACTTGATCCTCCCGGCACCATAGGCCAAACATTTTCTTCTCTCTCTGTTATAACATCTATTATAAAAGGACCATCCGTGTTTTTAACAGCAGCTTTTATCGCTTCATCAAGATCATTTTTATTCTCAACCCTGACCCCCCTGGCTCCATAGGCCTGGGCAACCTTAACAAAGTCAGGTATAAAAATCATACATTCGGATTCGGCACCCTTACACTTGGACGGATCCTTCTTACACTGCATAAGGCATGTTGATGAATATCTTGCTTCATTAAACAGCTCCTGCCACTGCCTTACCATCCCGAGATAACCGTTGTTAAATATTATGATTATTATAGGCAGGCAATTTATAACAGCAGTAGCCATCTCCTGTATATTCATCTGGAATGACCCGTCGCCTGCTATACACACAACACGCTTATCAGGATTGCCTATCTGTGCGCCTACACCGGCAGGAAATCCATATCCCATTGTACCCAAACCGCCGCTGGACAACAGGGTCCTGGGATACTTAAACTTATAGTATAATGCAGCCCACATCTGATGCTGTCCAACTGATGTGGATAATATCGTATCATCAGGCACACCCCTGTTAATAGCTTCCATTATCTCAATGGCAGTGACCCTCTTTTTATCCCTCGGTATATCATGTGTTATCTTCTTAAACTCATTTATCCTGTCCATCCATTCGGTATGCTTCTTATCTTTCAGTATAGAGATAAGATCCTTTAATGCAGTCTTTAAATCTGCAACCACAGGTACATCAACATTAACATTCTTGCTGATACTTGCACTGTCTATATCTATGTGAATTATCTTTGCATGAGGTGCAAATGTTGAAAGCTTTCCCGTAGCCCTGTCGTCAAACCTTGAACCCAGTGCGATTAAAAGATCCGACTCCTGTATTGCATTGTTTGCAGGGATTGTTCCATGCATACCGTGCATTCCCAGAAAATAAGGAGAATCATACTCAACACATCCGAGTCCGTTTAAAGTTGCGGTAACAGGAATGTCGCATTTTTTAATAATCTGCTTTATTTCATTGGTTGCGTCGCTTATTATTGCACCGCCCCCTACTATTATCACGGGCTTTTTGGCATGTTCTATTAACTCGGCAACCTTTTTAATCTGGTTTGGATGAGCCTTGGTGTGAGGTTTGTATCCTCTTATGTTTATTTCCATAGAGTAGTCAAACTTAGCCTTAGCAAGCATTACGTCTTTCGGTATATCAATAACGACCGGTCCCGGTCTTCCTGTTTTAGCTATATAAAATGAGTTTTTAAAAGTCTCTGCAATATCATTCACAGAATGAATCAGATAATTATGTTTTGTAACGGCGTTTGTGATCCCTGTGACATCAGCTTCCTGGAAAGCATCAATACCTATCATTGAAGTAGGGACCTGACCTGTGATGCATACTATTGGTACGGAATCAAAGTTGGCGGTAGCAAGCCCTGTTATTGTGTTTGTAGCACCCGGTCCGCTTGTTACAAGCACGACACCAGTCTTGCCTGTTGATCTTGCATAACCGTCTGCTGCATGCACTGCCGCCTGCTCATGCCTTGTAAGTATAATTTTGATATCAGGAGTTGAATATAAAATATCAAATATTGGTATAACTGATCCTCCCGGATAGCCAAAAATCGTATCAACACCTTCTTTTTTTAATGCCTCTACTATAATCTGTGCACCTGTAATCTTATCAGACATCTTAAATCCTCCATAACTTTAATTTATAAAAAATAAAAAAAGCCACCCCTAAAAGCGGGATGGCTTTTGATATATTTTAAGTAATATTATTACCTACCCCGCATTAATGAATGAGTATAATAAGACTAATAGGACAACTAACAATGATGATTTTGCAGTTAGGATTTTATTACCGTATTTTGTCATTATTTTTTCCTTACCGATATTTATAATCTTATTATTTATTTATGTCAATAAAAATTCGGTAATTTTTTATTTAAATTATACTTCCTCCTTTCAACATTTCATCAAGACTTGATCCTCCCGGCACCATAGGCCAAACATTTTCTTCTCTCTCTGTTATAACATCTATTATAAAAGGACCATCCGTGTTTTTAACAGCAGCTTTTATCG
>Ga0209164_1000613_pt1 | contig 72970 bp, 68 predicted proteins | sample MTBNYHSulfiMetaG_FD_187458 | JGI IMG/M metagenome (GOLD analysis project Ga0209164, IMG submission 187458) | Enrichment culture microbial communities from rom New York Harbor, USA that are MTBE-degrading - MTBE-NYH (New York Harbor Sulfidogenic)... | ecosystem: Environmental > Aquatic > Marine >... | reverse complement strand
TGACAGAAGCCCATGTGCTGGCGTGCCGATCACGATGTTGAAACCACCGACTGGAGAGCCGTGTGCGGGAGAACCGCACGCACGGTTCGGAGGGCGGGGAGGGTTTAAACCCTTCCCGACCCCTATCAATGTAAGGACGATTATAAGTCTGTTAATAAGTGCAGTTTTTCGAAATTGCGCATACGTATCCGGATGGTGTCCGCTGACCGTTGCAAATTGTCCGTTGAAACAGCTCATACCCCACTGACCACTGGCAAACCGCTACGGACGCTGCCGATTTTTTATCTTTTCCCCGTTGCTAAAGTAAATACTTCTTGTGTCATTCATATTGCCCGCCTACACAACCGTCAACATCATATAGCAGTGTGAAAAACGGCCGCTTTCGGGGATAAAGCAGAGGAGCTTCTGGCCCTCTTTTAATCGACCGGAATGGAACAGCTCTTCCATGATAATAAAAATGGATGCACTCCCGGTGTTCCCCTTGGTTGTCAGATTGGTAAACCATTTTTCATAGGGAATCTCAAAATTAATGTCCTTCATCCCGTTGTAGAATTTGTCCCGGAAATAACCCGAAGAATAATGGGGTAGGTACCAGTCGATCTCTTGCGGCCTGAGGTTATGTTTTTGAACGACCCGGGCCAGGGCGCGGTGCTTGGCGGTCCGGACGATTTCCCGGGCCAGCAGTTTGGTGTCCTGCTTGATCAGAAACTTGTAGGCTTCCGCATCCGGATCGATCAGCTCGGTTTCCCGCCAGCCGATCATGGAACCGTCTTCTCTTTTCAGGCCGCCCGCATACATGCAGGTTTCCAGTTCACCGGCGTAGGAGATATTTTCGATCCAGTCAATCCTGAGGGAAAGACGGTCCGGGTTCTTATTCGTTGAAAGGAACACGGCGCCGGCGCCGTCCGAAAGCATCCACCTGAGAAACTCGGCGTCAAAGGCCCGGATCGGCTTTTCTTCAAGATCGGTATCCGGGGCGGCTCCGGGCTTGAAAAAGGCGGCCCGGGAGTAAGATGATGCCAGATCGGACCCGGTTGCCACTGCGTTTCGGGTACAACCGGTGGCGACGTTCATGAAAGCGTATTTTAAGGCGGTCATGCCGCAAATGCAGATTCCTGCGGTAGTTACGGCCTCGCATTCCGATAATCCGAGTTCTCCCAATACCATCAGGGCGTGGCCGGGGAACAGCATGTCGGGCGTGGTGGTTCCGCAACTCATGCATTCGATATCCGCCAGGGCAAAATTTTCATAGGGCTTGAGTCGTCTGACGGCCTCGGCCGTCAACCGGGCGTTTGTGTGGGTCAGACGGCCGGTGGATCGATCGATGGCATAATGACGGGTCTCGATTTTATTGTTTCTGAGCATGATTTTCTTGGTTCTCGAAGGGATATCGTTTATTTTGCCCAGGACATCCTCGATTTCGGCGTTGGTTACCGGTGCATTCGGCAGGAATGCGGCTATATCATTGATAAATACATCCATTGGATCGTCCTCTTCGACAAATAGGATACCTGCTAAAACGTTTTGGGTTGATTCTGCGAAAAGTAAGCAACGGCTGCCTTAATTTTCCGTTTGTTGAAAATCCGTACAACCCAGGAAACCAGGGTTGCCAGGGGCGCGATCAGGACGATCGCAATGAGCAGATAATAAAAGAAAAGCTGTACTCTGAATTTCCGGTCCGGATCTCCCGGTCCGCCTTTCTGCAATATGAATTTGGACCAGGCGGAAAACACCCGCTGAATTCTCTGCTCAAAAATGATATAAGCGGGAATGACCGCAACGGCGCCGTGGCGGTTGAGCACCATCTGGTCCAGATCGATCTTTTCATTCGAGAGGGACTCTAAGATCAAATTGCCGAATCGCCCGGCGTCCTGAATGTCCCGGTCCGAAACTCCCGGACGGGGAAAAATTTTAAAAAAACGGTCTTTTTTGCCGGTGAACATCCATGCAGCGATGGTAACAATGCCGATCAGGTTCATGGCATGGTCCATCAGAACGATATTTCCTTTAATTTCGCCGCCCAGGGCGGATATCCGCCTTTTGACTTTTTCCTGCGCCTGCAGCCACATATTACGGCATCCGATCAGGGTAATCACCGGTCGGTTGCGGATGACTTTTTCAGCTTCGGGGGATTGCAGAAAAGACGAAATCGGCGTCGAGGGGGATAAATACCAGACCGTATATGCCAAAATGATGAGATCGAAATCATCTTCAGAATGGAAGCTGAAAGGTTCGAGCTCGCAGGGAATCTCCTGGAATGCTTCGGGGAAGGCGTCGCAGAATTCAGGACGGGTCCAGGGGAAAGGGTAGGGCTTTTTCGGCCTGAGTTTTTCGAAAACAACCGTTATCTTTTCGTTTTTTTTCAGCGGCGTCAGAACCGATTCAATAATTTCAGTCAACTGTCCCGACTGAGAGTAATAAACAACCAGAATTTTTTTCATTTTTCCATGGATTTACAGCATTAATTTGAAAAATAAATAAATAAGCATACCTTGTATTAAAAATCAACGAGATTTGAAACCGGACGCCGACTTTTGTTGACAGCTTTCCGGGATGGATGATAATAAAACCAAACCTGACGCCATGGCGGCGTGTTTTTAATTTTCTAATAAAATGGAGGAATTGCCATGTTCAGCAGTCAATCACAGTCGAGAATGCTACCCGTTGTCCTGTTTTTCATTTTTATCTTTTTAACAGCCTGCGCCGGCGGCGGCGGGTCCCAGAAGGCCGAGACTCAACCGCAGGCCCCGCCGGAAGCCGTTGACCCACCCCTGAGCCAGAAATATGCCAATATTATTGTTTATGATTTCGATACGACGCCTGAGGTTAAAAATGAATATCCGGAGGCGGCCAGGGAATGCCAGGTGAATGTAATTACGGCCCTGCAAATCAAAAATGAATATAACTCGGTAGCCCCCCACAAAGCAGGGGCCTCTTATGGGCCCGGCACCCTGCTGGTCAAGGCCAAAATAAATGAAATGAGGCAGGTCAGCACGGGCGCACGGATCTGGGGCGGCGCCTTTGCCGGCAGTTCCTACATCAAGATGGACGTCATGTTTGTCGACGCCGCTACCAGCAAGGAAGTTCGTAAAAAGGAGATGAACAGCGCGACCAACGCCTGGGCGGCAGCCTGGACTTCGGGGTCGAGCGATCGCAGTCTCACTGCAGATATGGGCAAAATCATTGCGGAATACATCCTGGCGGTGGTTCCCCGAAAATAATCGGTGCGAACCTGCTGCGTGAGTGGATTTACGAAGTACTGTGCCAAGGTTTTCGGCGGAAATTGAATGGACCCTATTTGCGGCAAAACGCCGCAATGGGTCCGGCCGTGCAGCCCTGCGGGCCGGCAAGTATCCGAAATGTCAGTACGGCTACCCAAGAATCTTGCCAGCCAACTCGATAGCTTAGCCAAAGAGACCGAAAGACCCCGCTCTTTCATCATTCAGAAAGCCCTGGAGTCCTATATCGAGGATTTCGCAGATCTCCAGATCGCCCTGGACCGACTCCACGACAAGGGGGATGACATTATTTCAGCTAAAGAGATGAGGAAATCCCTTGGCCTATAGTATCGTCTACAAGAAGTCGGTCCACCGCGACCTCAAGAAGCGATCGAAGCCCGAAGCGAAACACATCCTTGACCTAATTGAGAAGGAACTGATTAAGGCGCCTGAATCCAATTCTGTATTTAAAATTCCCAGAAAATTACGAATAAATTACTTTTCCGGATCCGGCATGGGCCTATGTAGAGGCCGCCCATCACGCCAAAAGAAAGAGTGCTCAGGCGCGAAGATTCTTTTGGGGCTTCTCAAATTCGGCAATACGCTCCCGGCCGGCTTCCCGGTCGATGTCGGCCAGACGACCCTGGTCCCCTCGCCAAGGTGACAGCTAGCGCTTCCGGTATCCATGACGATTTTCTTGTTTAAATCCGGCATAACAGCTTCTTTAAAAATCTTTCTTTTGCTGCATCAGGGGTCCACCGTGCTGAGCGCTTCAAAAAAACGGTTGCTCATGTTGTAATATGCGATAATTTGCACCAGGCCTAAAATATCCCTGTCCGTCATCTCCGTTTCTCTGAGAGCGTCCAGGTCTGCCGGGCTGCAGGCATCCGGGCAGCGCGTGACTTTTACCGCAAATTCGGCAATCCGCCGTTCACGCTGGCTCAGGTTTGCTTTGGTAAAATCGACGCTTACCTGTTCTGCCAGTTTCGGATCTTTTGCCGCTCGACCGAGGGCTGCCAGATGGCTGGCGGTTCAGTGCACTCAGCCGTTAAGGGATGCCACCACCAGCGCGGCTATTTCCTTTTCCCGCAAGGTCAATCCCCCGGCGCTCTCATGGACCATGCGGTTGAGCTTGTAGATCAATGCGCCTATTTCGGGCGTCAGACTATGGAGGCGGACGGTGTCAGGCGGGAGGCCCGAGGACAAGTTGCGGGTCTGATGATACAGTTTTCGAACCGTTTCATCGGGAGTGTCGAGCGGTTCGGTTTCAATCCAGGGCGTCCAGGTCACAGGCATAATCTCCTTGTTTATTCTCTGATTCCGAACCACTCCTTAAGCTGAAGGATTTGTCCGTCGCTGTCTGAATCAGGAGGCTTTTGAACATAGGGGGCAAGGCGGATGGAAATGGTTTCTCCGTTTCCCCAGGGCCACCAGGCGCAAAAAACAAACGCATTCCGGTCCGGATCCGAAGTAAACAGGAGCTGTCCGGACATGATGCCGCCGAAGGCGTCGATGATCATCCGGACGGCTTCAGGCGCCGTCTCGATCGTAGAGCCGTCCCATATTCTGTCGAGGCGGCGTATCAGCGCATCATGGATATACGCCCGGTTGTCGATATTAAATTCTGCCAGTGCGGTTTGATAGCGATCGTCCCATTTCCACGACAACATTCCCTGAAACCTGCCGGACAGTTCCCGGCAGACACTCTCAGGCCCGGATGAATGAAGGGTTTTCATGATTTGTCCTTCCATCAGTTGTCTTCAGGCAGGCGTACAGCCAGAACAGGCCTGTGTGAAAGCCGCAGGATCTGCCGGGCCGTGCTCCCGATCATGGCTTCGGCGATTCTGCCGAAACCGTGGGTTCCAATGACGATAATGTCGCTGCCTGTTTCTTCGGCCGCGCGCAGGATTTGTTCGGCCGGGTTGCCCTCACTGATAAGGATCTCGTCGGTTTCTAAGTCGGGAAGGCTTTGGTCCGCCCTGACATCATCGCAGAACTTGTCAAGTATATCTTTGACGATCAGTCGCTCTTTGCGTTTTCCGATGAGCGCCTCACGGGCATCATCGTAGTGCCGCTTTTTGATTTCCTCATATTTGTCGGCGCCGATAAGGTTTTCCACAAAACCGGGAGCATCGTGAAGCACGTATACCATGGTGATGGCAGCGCAGTAGTGGTCGGCCAGGCTCACAGCGTAGGCATAGGCGTAGCGCGCACTTTGCGATAGATCCGTGGCGTACAGGATTTTTTTGATTGCCACTTTTGGCAGCAACATAGTCCCCCCTTTGGCATGACGGGTGTAAGACGTGAAATTCCTTCCATTTGCCGCTTGCGAGGTTTTCGCGACAGCCTGATAACTCATAGAACAATTTAACGGTAAATGTCAAACGGGACAGTATGGTTATGTTTAAAGGGGTGTCAGCCGATAGTCTTTCCGATCCGGGTACAAATTTCCATTGCCAGCGCGAATATGATATCGGCTGATAAATGTTCGGTAATGCTTTTGTCATAAAGAATTTTCGCTTCCGGCGGAAAATCATCATCGCCGGCCCAATAGAGAACAGCTGCATGAATGCGGGGTGTAATTTCGAATCGATAGGCAGCATCTGCCATGTCCAGCGGCGACCCGTGAAGCTGCTCGCATTTTATTCGAAAGGCTTCGATATTATTTCCATATTGACTGCAAATCAGATAGGTGGGTATTTCATGCGGGCCGCGAAAAAAAGTAGCGCCGCCGGGAATGTCTTTTTCTGAAATCCATTCTGCGCTTAAATCCACATTTTTGGATTTCAGAAGGTAATAGATGATGAAAAGATAAAAAAAATCATGGGGATTTCGGGCATTTTTGTCCATTCGATCGATCCGAAACTCATGGGGGTACAGCGCATATTCGTCTCCCCATGCCGACAGGGTGTAACATCTGTTGACATGATTGTATTTACACTGTACCCGCCTGCATATGCTGTCCGGGTCCTGTCGGGCCAGTTCCTGGAAATAAGTTTTATCGATTGGGTATGTCATATCAGAAGGTCCCCGGATAGATGCTGACGCCGGCAAGGACAGGTTCTAAGCCGGGTTTGAAACAGCCGGGATCGGGATGGATTGGCAGGGGTGTTTTCCGGTTATGTCGCGATAAAACTTTTGGATCGTTTTCAAGTCCTGTTCGAGATTGCCGGTGGGGTGAAATTCCGGTCCGACCCCGCCTTTTTTGAGCCGGTAATCCAAAAATCCCAATACAATCGGGACTCCGGCGCCATTGGCGATGTGGTAGAAACCGGTCTTCCAATAAAGGACTTTTTTACGGGTACCGGAAGGGGGCACCATCAGAACCATTTCCGTGCTGCGCTGAAAGGCTGTCACCATCTGGGCGACCACGTTATTGGACTTGCACCGATCGATGGGCAAGGCGCCGAGCCATCGGAACAACGGCCCCAGGGGCCAGAAAAACCAGGAGGACTTCATCATAACCAGGATATCGAGACGATATACCAGACTGATCGCCAGGGCGTAGATAAAATCCCAGTTGGATGTGTGCGGAGCGGCAATCATAACATATTTGGGTATGTCCGGAGGGGCGCCTTGAATCTGCCAACCGGTGCATTTCAGAAAAAAAAGCGCCAGCCAGCGCGCTGCCGTTCGAATAATGGGTGTTTTGTGTATGTTCATGTAAATACCTTTCAACCAATTAGAAAAACATTATACAGGACGCCGGGGATTGGAGAAATGTTTAATTGAACTTTTACATTTCTTTTACAAAGCAAGACCGGGATATTTTATTCAAACTACCGATGCATGTTCCTCTTTCGTAAAATCGCCGTATATTTTAAGGATGATCCTATATGAAAAACTTGAAAAAAACATTTCGGTGCGGTAATGCTCCAACCGATTTAAATGGGTATAATAGTATGACCCGGTTTTAGAGGTGATGACGACATGACGGACGCATTTCTGGTGAAGTGGATTTTTGCCCTGACGCCCATTGCGGTGGTCCTGGTTCTGATGATATGGTTCAACTGGAGCGGCGGCCGGGCCGGCGCGGCCGGCTGGATTGCCGCACTGATCGTTTCCGTTCTGTTTTTCGGAGCCCACCCCCTGCTGCTGGCCTATTCCCAGATGCGGGGTGTGCTCCTGTCCCTGAACGTGCTCTATATCATCTGGATGGCGCTTTTACTTTATCATGTGGTCAATGAAACCGGGGCCATTGCGGCCATTGGCGGAGGCATCCGGCGCTTCAGCGGGGACAGGACCATTCAGCTTCTTATTTTCGGCTGGATTTTCAGCTCGTTTCTTCAAGGGGTGGCCGGTTACGGGGTTCCCATTGCCGTGGCCGCTCCGCTCCTGGTCGGGCTGGGGTTTCAGCCGGTCGTAGCCGTGGCCGTGCCGGCCATCGGACATTGCTGGTCGGTGACTTTCGGTTCCATGGGCGCATCGTTTCAGGCCATGATGGCGGTGACCGGCCTGGAGGCGGATGTACTGGCGCCCTGGTCGGCTATTTTCCTGGGATTGGCGGCCTACCTGTGCGGCCTGTTCAGCGTGCACGTTTACGGCGGCTGGAAAATGGTCCATCACAGCCTGCCGGCCCTGTTGATGGTGGGTACGGCCATGGCCGGGACCCAGTTCCTACTGGCCGTCAACGGGATGTGGACCCTGGGAGGGTTCGGCGCCAGTCTGGCGGGGCTGATCGCCTGCCTGGCGGTGGCCCGGCTTAAAATTTACAACATGACCGAAACGCCGGATATCCCATCCCGCATGGGGCTTGGTTGGGCGTTGTCGGCTTATTTGATACTGATCGTTATTGTTTCAGCCGGGGTGATGATTCCGGCGGTTAAAAATTTTCTGGGTCATGTGCATCTGTCGATGCCTTTCCCTGAAATTGCATCCCGAACGGGTTGGGTGGTGCCGGCCGGCAATGGCAACGGGATCAATGTGTTCGGACACGGCGGCGCCCTGCTGGGATACGCATCGGTGCTGAGCTGCCTCGTTTATCGCGCCAAGGGTTTTTATGCGGCCGGGGCCTTGAAACAGATACTGGCCAAAACCGTCAAGAGCGGGGTTCCCACCAGTCTGGGAATTGTCAGCATGGTTGGTTTTGCCCTGATCATGGATCATTGCGGCATGATTTATCTGCTGGCCGAAGGGATCAGCCGGGTTTTTGGAAGCGCCTATCCCTTTTTTGCTCCCTGGATCGGCCTGCTGGGGGCCTTCATGACCGGCAGCAACACCAACTCCAATGTGGTCTTCGGCGTGCTGCAACAGCAGACCGCCGAACTGGCCGGTTTGAGCGCGGCGATCATCCTGGCCGCCCAGACAACCGGCGGTGCTTTGGGAAGCATGATTGCGCCCGCCAAGATCCTGGTGGGGTGTTCCACGGTGGGACTGTCCGGTAAAGAAGGGCCGGTCCTGGTGGCGACCCTGAAGTACGGTCTGATCATAACTGCCATTTTCGGGGTGTTTACGATGCTGGCGGTTTACTTATAGGGATCGGGGACTGGGGGCCAGGGAGTCCAGGCTTCGCCCCTGGGGGGCTACGCCTGGCAGTCAGGGATCAGGTATCAGGATTCGGGGCAGGGGGTTGATACAAGTGCGGGCTATGAAATGTTTTAACTCGGTGAAGGCAATTATTCAAACAATTCAAAAGCGGATAAAGGGGATTCTCCTCCTGGCCATGCTGATAATTCCGTTTTTATTGTATGCCGTGGCCAGTGGCGGGTCGACAGGATGGGTTCATTTTTATCTTGTTCTGTTGACGCTGAATATGATCGTGGCGATGCACTCGGCCTGAGTGAAGAACAGAATTTTAATGAGGTACTGTCTGATGACATCGATCAATGATATCGTTCTAATCTATTTTGAAGACAAACCGCTGGTATTCGCCCGGGTCGAGGGAATTACGCCGGACGTCAAGGCCGGCTGGTACGGGATCAAACTGCTGCTTTTGCAGGTGCCGCTCCAGGTGGTGACTTGGATTCTGCGGGACGTCTACATCAACGGCGGCGAGTTTACCATGAACGGCAAGCGCATGCGCCTGGAAAAGGTGGTTGCGCCAACCGAGCCGGGTGAGATGGATACCCTTCCGGTCAAAGAAAAAAAAATGAAGAAAAAACCGGGAGAAACAGTAGGCGCCAAGGTAATATCCCTGGCGGATTTGAAAAAGAAGTAAAACCCATCGGGAGTTCTGTTTTAAAATAATGGCATCGGCTCAAACCAAGATCGTAATTTCGGCATCGCGCCGGACGGACATTCCGGCTTTTTATATGCCGTGGTTCATGGCCCAGGTCGAGCGGGGTTTTTTCGAGGTGCTCAATCCATACAGCCGTCGGGTTTCAACGGTTGCAGCAACACCGGATCGGGTACACACCGTTGTGTTCTGGTCTAAAAATTTCGGTCCTTTTCTGGAAGGCGGCTTCGGGGAAGCCCTGCAACAAAAGGGTTACCACCTGTTTTTTCATTTTACGGTCAATTCGGCCCTGCCGTTGCTGGAACCGGAGGTGCCGCTGCTGCAGGAGCGCTTGACGCAGCTCCAGGAACTTTGCCGTCGCTTTGGCCCCCGGTCCGTCAACTGGCGCTTTGATCCCATCTGCTTTTACACTGCCGGCGGCAGCGCGCCTGAAAACAACCTGGCGGGCTTCGGACGTATCGCGACGGCTGCGGCCGGCTGCGGGGTCCGGCGGTGCATTACCAGCTTCATGGATGATTACGCCAAGATCCGCCGGCGGACCGCCGCGAAGCCGGGGTTCAGCTTCCTGTATCCGGACCCGGCCGACCGGCGCCGGATCGTGCTCAAAATGGCCGAAGAACTGGGGCAAAAGGGGATAGCGCTCTTTCTGTGTTGTGAAAAGGACTTGCTGGAAAGTCTGCCGGCCGGGTCCGGCATCAGGGGGAGTTCATGCATCCCCAATGAATTTCTGGCGGAACTTTACGGCGGAAATCTGTCATTTAAAAAAGACAGCGGCCAGCGCGTCTCTTCCGGATGCGGCTGCAAGGTTTCGATGGACATCGGATCCTATCAATCCCAGCCATGCCGGCACCGCTGTCTGTTCTGTTATGCCAATCCGGCAAGCCTGTGAGAAGAATGAAAATCGGAAGTGTGCTTCTTAAAAATAAAACCGTCATGGCTCCCCTGGCGGGTATCAGCAACCTGCCGTTCCGGCTGATGGCCAAAGCTTATGGTTGCGCGCTGGTGTGCTCCGAAATGGTCAGCGCAACCGGACTGGTGCGAAATTCCGTCAAAACGCAGCGGATGCTGGACAGCGCGCCGCAGGAAAAACCCCTGTCGGTGCAGATTTTCGGCGCCGACCCGGACATCATGGCGGAAGCTGCGCGGATGATTGAGGCCCGGGGCGCCGACATCGTCGACATCAATTTCGGTTGTGCGGTCAAGAAGATTGTCAAAATCGGTTCCGGCGCCGCCCTGATGCGAGAGCCGCAGCTGGCTGAGAAAGTGATTGCGGCGGTTCGCAGGGCGGTGAAAATTCCGCTGACTATCAAGATGCGCTCGGGCTGGGACAATAGCGGTCGGCAGGCCCGGGAACTTGCCCGGATTGCCCAGGGGTGCGGTGCGGATGCCGTGACCCTGCACCCCCGCAGCGCTACCCAGAGATTCGGAGGTCGTGCGGACTGGCCCCTGATCGGCGCAATCAAGAAAGAAATTTCGCTGCCGGTTATCGGAAACGGAGACATCGCAACCGGGGAGGACGCCCTGCAAATGATCGAAAGTACCGGATGCGATGCCATCATGATCGGCCGGGCGGCCATCGGAAACCCGTTTATATTTTCAGAAGTCAGCGCCCTCCTCAGGGGTGAAATGCCGCCGCAGACTGACCTTGCCCTGCGCCGGCAAACCATGCGGGAGTATCTGGCGGCGTCGGTAATGTACATCGGGGAGGCGCATGCCTGCCGCATGATGCGCAGCCGCCTGGGGTGGTTTGTAAGGGGACTGCCCCACAACAGCAGATTCCGGGAGTCCATCAAGCTGATCACATCCCGGATCGAGGCTGAAACCCTGATAGACGCTTATTTTGAGTTTGTGGAAAAAACGCCGATTATTTGCGCTTGACGGAACACCCTTCCTTGATTTCCGAGCCGGAGACCACCACGGCTTCGGATCGGTTGGGATAAACCGCCGTAATTCTGATTTCACCGATTTTTAGTCCGGGCAGGAAAAACTGCTGCCCTTCATGCCCACGGAAAGTGCTGCCGCTGTCAAAGACTTCAAGAAGATCACCCGGAACCAGACCGGTGTCTGTGTTGGAGGAAAGAATAACCTTATCCGTCAGGACGGAAATAATGTAACCTTTCCAGGGCTGAGCGTTGACGGCGCTGCAAATCGATTTGCCCACATCGTCGGCAACCTGCTGCAGCAACGTGATCAATGCCGGCAGCATGCGGGTTTCGTTTGTCTGCAGGGACTCGAACGTTTCTTCCGGGATTTTGATCTTCCGCCTGAAATATTCATCCTTTAATTTTGCGCCGGTCTCGGTGTCCAATACGGCCGCCCCTGCCAGCAGTTCGATATACGGGCGTGAGCCTTTGAACCACCAGAACCCGGTGGCTTCCTGATCTATTTTGATTTCCAGCAAATTTCCGGTGACAATGGCGTTGAAACCGTATTTTCGGCCGATTGTCGCAGATGTGTAATTGTCCCTCTGGCCGGATGGCAACCGCGGCAGATTTTTCAGATAATCCGGAAATGTTTTTTCTTCAGTAGTTACCAGCAACGTGTCTTTACATGTTTGGGTCAACCTGGCGGTGAGCTGCCTGTGAAAACTCTCAACAAGTTCGTTCGAAGCCGTCCGGGTCCTGTTTTCAAATACCGTAACGGCGACTTTCTTTTTTAAGTTCCCCCCGGCGCCGGTGATATTGCCGGTGAGGGCGCATCCGTTAAAGCTCAAAAACACTGCAATCAGCACCAGGAACGTAAAAACGGGACGGGTTGCGGCGGCAGTTGCCGGCAGTAGGATATGCTTCATTTTTTGCCCTTGTATACGGCCGTTACCTGGGTGATGATGCCGCCTCTGGCGGTAAAGTCTCCGGTGACTTCCATCCACCGGGGGGCCAGCACTCCAACCAGGTCATCGAGAATCCGGTTGACGACATGCTCATAAAAAATTCCGACGTTGCGGTATTGCAGCAGATAGAATTTCAAAGACTTCAGCTCAACGATTTTTTTGCCCGGCCGGTACCGGATGATGATGGCGCCGACATCCGGCAGCCCTGTCATGGGGCAGACCGAGGTGTATTCAGGCTGGCGGATGGTAATATCAATGGGTCTTTTGTGGTGATATTGGTATGCAATGGTTTCAAGCACATCCTTTTTGACGATGTCCGGGCTAGCGATGGCATACGGAACCTTGCGGTCTGAAGGTGCGGGCATATGTTCCCCTTTGTTTGGATTTAGCGGCGCCGGTGCATGACGAACCGATTAAAAAATAAATGTATTCATATGTGATGCTTGCCGAACTGTCAAATATTCTTAAGGCGAAACCTGAAAAACCAAGCCTGTCGTTGGGATTCATGTTGCCTGCGACACGGGTTGACACAAGATATTGCTTTTGTTAAACCCTAAATGATCGTAAACAAAATGAAAAAGAAGTGTAACATTTTAAGATAGTAGTCATTTTAGTTGTTTTTGCATAACCTTGGCATTTTTTCTGCAGGTGAGATATCGTTTGAAATAAAATTTTCATTTTGTTTACCCTTTGGGAAAGCCGATGCCGCCCCATCTTCTGCGTTGCCAAGGGCTTGCGGTAGAAAAATACAGCGTCGCCCTTGGACGCCTTGAAGCTGGGGCACCCTCGGCTTTCGCTCAATTAGGGTTAAACGTTTATCCGTATAAACCATTATCCCAGCAAGGGGTGCAAACCATGAGCGCCATCGACGAGCAGATTCTCAGGGCAACCAAGGAAATCCTTGTAAAATTCATCGAAGTCGGCCGGGTATATCCGGCCACCTTCAATGATACGTTCGCCAACGTATATCGCACCATCACCCGGTCCGTCAAAGATCCCGATAGTATTCCCGAACGCCCGGCCGGTAAATCCAAATAGCTGCCGGCAGCGCTGCGATCTGTTGAACCTGCCCGGCAACCGGCAGTGCAAGGAAAGGTTGCGGCAGCGGACGGCATCGGGGAGTGATGTCGCCCGTGCTTTCAGGGCCTTTTCAGGATGCGGAAGACTTTGGGGCGGTATGCATCTTTTTGGGCCAGGTGGTTCCCACTTATCCTTACCAGTCCGAAGGCAAGCAGTAAAAATAAAAAGGCGCCCGCCACCGACAGCGTGGTGGCGTCAACGTGCAGAAACGGAGCGACGGTTTGTCCCAGCAGGGCGCCTGCAAACATAGCCATGATCGGAAAAATATAGAGCAGAAATGTGAGCTTGAACAGAGAGGCGCTTTCAAAGCTGATGAGGACCCGGTCGCCCACCAGAGCGCCGGCGCTGTTGACGGCCTGAACATCCATCTTCCTCCCGCTTGCCAGGGTGCTGCAGGATCCTTTGGACGCGCAGCTTTCACAGGCGCCGGACCGCGTGGTGGTAATCCAGGCGGTGGTCCCATCAATTCTACAGACAATGCCTTCTTCAGTTGCCACGAGTATACTCCATCATACTACTTTTCAGAGTATATTTTCTTTCATAATCGATTTGGAAAGTCAAGCAGCCCGGGGGCTTCCATTGACGAAAAGGGATGAAAGGCTTGACGGAGAAATACAGGCGGAATATGGTTGTTTATTCAAGTATAACCAAGACAGGTCTTGAGGGGGTCCCATGATGTCTGAAAACCGATCCCGTGTTCTGGAAGCGGTTCAATTTATAAAATCCCGAATCGGCCAACCGGCGGCAGTGGGAATGATTACCGGAACGGGCCTGGGTGAGAGCGCCGCAGCGATACCGATGGAGTTGTCGCTGGCGTATGATGAAATTCCCGGTTTTCTGAAAACCACCACCGAGAGTCATCCGGGGCGACTGGTGGCCGGCGTGCTGCAGGGCCGGCGAATTATCGTCCTGCAGGGCCGGCTGCATCTTTATGAAGGCCGCACGCCGGCTGAAATCACTTTTCCCGTAAGGGTTTTACAGGAGCTCGGAGTTTGTCATCTGATCATAACCAATGCCGCCGGGGGACTGAACCCTGAATTTAAGCCCGGTGACATCATGGCCATAACGGATCACATCAACCTGACCGGGGCTAATCCGTTGATCGGTCCGCATGCGGAAATGTGGGGAGATCGATTCCCCGACATGACTGCAGCCTACGATGGCAATCTGATGAGGCTGGCGCAAACGGCGGCTCAGGCCGGGGGAATTTCATTGCGGCAGGGCGTTTATGCCGGATTAACGGGGCCTTCATTGGAAACGCCGGCCGAAGTCCGCTTTCTTAAAACAATCGGAGCGGATGCCGTGGGGTTTTCAACGATTCAGGAGGTGATCGCGGCGGTTCAGGCGCATATGCGCATTCTGGGGTTTGCGGTCATTACCAATGTGCATGAACCGCAGCGGCCGGTAGCGGCAACGGCGGATGAAATCATTGCCCAGGCCCGGGAGGCGGCGCCGAAACTGGGAGCAGTGATAGCCGCGGTCGTCAAAAGCCTTTAAAAAAAATTCCGTAAATATTCTTCCTTTTCCATTCCGGTATAAGTCGACAAATCCGGCAAACTTAGAGCGGCTGCAGCAAATTCCATCACGCGGCGGTAATCAAAATGCAACCCCATTTTTTCATAGTAGCACTGCAGAATCCGTTTGGGGCGGTAATCCTGGAACTCGCAGGGTATCGAAAGGATCGGTATGGCCTCACGGCCGATCATGCCAACAATGTCGGCGTTGTTGTAACGGACCAGGGGCCTGAAAATCGAATAGCCTTCTCTCATTTTAAGGAGGGGATAAAACCGCTGGGCGGTCTCACGGAACCGCTTGCTGTCGGCCTTGCCATGGGAGGCATAAATGTCCGTGAGCACGTGTTCGATGGAGTAACTGACAAGGTCCCACAGGGAGAAGCTGACCATAATGACCAGCCGCTGCCAGTCTTTTACGGATGCGGATAAAATTTTTTTAAGGAGTTTCCTGCGGACATCCTGGCACGGCAGGCACGGGTTGGGGGCCGTCCGGATATCCGCATCGGTTATGTCCATGTCGTACCAGGTGATGGCCGCCCCCCGTTTCAACCAGTAAGCGCCGATGCGCTCTTTTTCCGCGGCACTATAGCGGTGCACCGGAAAAGCGCCGGCATGGGCTTCGACCTCAAACCCGAATTCAGGGGCAGCCCTCAAAATAAGATCCAGGGCAACAGAGGAGTCTTTGCCCGCAGAAAACAGCGCAAATAGCTTTTTTCCGCTAAAACGGGAGAGGATCGTGTGGTAGTTTTCTTTCCAGGCGGAATAGGTCAGGGCGGCATTCATACTGTCCTCCATGGTAGTTCAGGGCCGTAACAGGGTTTCCCGGGCCAGGCCGCGGCTGAGACGCTCGATCTGTTGCGGGTTGGCCCGAACGCCGAGACCGGGGCCGGTCAGCGGGCCGGCCAGGCCTCCGGCGCCGAAAGATACATCGTCAAGCGTAATGTTTTCCTTTAGCAGGAATTTGTCATAGGAACCGTCCACGTATAGGGCGTCCCGGCACAACAGGGCCAGGGCTCTGCCGGCGGCGGAGAGCAGGCCGGATTCCCCCAACTGGCAGCCGACTTGAAAATATAGCCCCTGAGACCGGATGAAATTGATGATTTCCAGGGATCTGTAAAACCCGCCGCACTTGGACAGCCGGATGTTGATCATGTCGTAAAAGCCATCCGCAAGGATCCCCTGCACGTCCGGCAGTGCACAGGCCGATTCGTCCGCCATCAGCCGGATGTTGTTTTTCTTCATTTCAGTCGCAAATCCGGACAGCGCTGCATTTGCGGGGTCCAGCGGCTGTTCCACCACCTTGACCGGGCCGGCTGTCAGCAGGGGGATATGTTTCAATGCCAGTCCATCATCCCAGGCGCCGTTAACGTCGATTCGCAGGTCGCAGTCGGGCCCCAGTATGGAAAGGACGGTTTCGATCGTCCGGCAGTTGCGCTGATAATCGCGGTCCATTTTAACCCGGATCTGCCGGATACCCAGGCCCTTGATGAGGCGGCTGCGTTCGGTGATGGTTTCCGTGCCTCCCAGATGGATGGCGGCGCCGTAAACAACCCTGTCCGTCCGGTGACTTTGCGGAAAGTATTCGAGCAGCGCGATGCCCCGGCTTTTTCCAAGGGCATCCAGCAGGGCCGTTTCAATGGCACAAATGGCCGCGTTGCGGGTTTTATCGGCAGGCAGTGCGGTCACAAACGAACCTATCTGCGATACGTCTTCCAGATCCCAGGGAAAGTCGGGCCGGCGGGTGAGATGCGTCAGGTGTGTAATAGCGCTGCGGGGTGTTTCACCGGTGACATAAGTCCGCGGGGCGGCTTCGCCATACCCCCTGGGACCGTCGCCGCGACAGACCACCTCGGCAACAATGTTTGCGGCCGAAGACCCCGTCTTCAGCGAATGTGAGAAATCACCGACGAACGGTAAATTAATCTCATATAGGTTTATCTGATGGATTTGCAAGACAGCGGTCTTTCTACCGTTCAATATTCCACCGAAGGCGGTTTTAAAGGCAGCGTCATGATGAAGGCAGCGCCCTGTTCGGGTTTGCTGTCGACTTCGATGGTTCCACCATGATCAACGATATTCTGATGGGCGATAAACAATCCCAGGCCGGTGCCGTTATGGATGGTGCTTTTGTGTTTGGTGGTGAAATACGGGTCAAAAACCTCATTGATAATGGCGGCAGGTATTCCCGGCCCGTTATCCCTGATTTCGATCCGGATGTCGGCGGTGCTGCCCCTGTTGAAAACCTTGCGGGTTGCTATCCGGATCCTGCCGCCTTCATAACTGAAATCGACTGCATTCGACAGGATGTTCAATACGGCTTCTTTCATTTTTTCGGTATCCATCCATACCGGCGGGATATCCGGACTGAACTGCCGAACGATTTCGATCTTTTTGGAATTGCTCTGGGGCGACACCAGCAGTATCATTTTATCCATCAATGCATGCAGGTCGCCCAATTCAAAATTGGATTCACGCGTTTTGACCAGGTCCAGCAGTTCCGTTATCAGGTTGTTGACACGACGGGTTTCTTCGGTGGCGATCTGATAGAATCCGTTTCTGAACTCCTCATCGTCGTATTTCTTGGGCAGCATCTGAATGAAGGTGCCGATGGCCGTCATCGGGTTTTTAATTTCGTGGGCCAGCCGGGCCGCCAGGTTCCCCAGGAAAGAAAATTTTTCCGCCCGGCTGAGGAGTGCCTGGGAGCGTTTGAGTTCTTCCATTTGATTCTGCAGGCGGCTGTATAATTTGGCATTTTCAATGGCGATGGCTATCTGCGAAGCGAAAATTTTCATGGTTTCGCGGGTTTCTACGGGGATGCCGGTTGCATCGACCGCGTCTGTAGCGATGACGCCGATTACCTTAGAGCGGGTAATCAGGGGCATGACGAATACGGAGGTCGGTTTGCCATGCGCGATGATGACATTTTCTCTCCGCAGGCTTGAATTTTTAACATCATGGACATACTCGGGCTGCCCGGTCTGTGCCACCCGCACCACGATATTGCTGACCCGGGTCAGCGGCACCTTGTAATTGCGCAGGATCTCCCGAACGTCATCGCCGAATCCCACGCCGTGAATATATTCGAGATACTTCTCCTCTTCATCAACCAGCATGACAATGGCCCGGCTGATATGGCAGACATTAAAGATGATGTTCATGATGTCGCTCAGAAGGTCTTTAATATCGAGAACCGACAAAATGGCCTTGCCGGTTTCATGAATGGCCATGAGCTGTTTGATTTTCTGGTTCAGGCTGACATTCAGCCGGTTAACCTCCTCGTATTTCTGTTCGATAATTTTTTTATCCTGTTCCATTTCCCTGATGGCGTCTTTGAGAACGGTCCGGGATGTAAAAAACCTTGAATATATTTCATGCAGTCGATTTCTCTGGGGCCACTTCAGATTGTATTCACAATAGGGGGCGCCTTCAAAATAACAACAATTTTCTTCCAGCCGCAGGGGGACACCATCCCAGATAAGCGGCATAAACGTATAGGCGCCTTGGTTGTATAAGCAGATCGGTTTGGAGACCTGCATGTGCGGCGCCCAGTACAGTCGGATAACGGCTTCATTTTTTTTTGCCTGCACCAGTTCGACTTTTTTGCTTCGATTCCATTTGTCATTGATTTTTTGAATATGTTTCAAACCGGTCTGATAGGACCAGAATCCCTTGATGAATATCCGCAGGACATAACCCGGCGAGGCCGTTTCGACTGCGTGTTTGGCAATTCTATAAGGAACCATCGGGTCGTTCAGATGGCTGCTTGCCCGTTTGAACAGCTTGGAAATAATTTCGCATGATATCCAGTTGTTGGTGTCTTTCAAGAAACTTTCCGGATCAGGCAGACAGTCAATTTCCGGATGCAGATTGTTTAAAAGCACGGAGACATCGCCATTGTTGCGCATTTTAAAATAATCCAGAATGGCCCATGAATTTATACAACTGGTTTCTTTTTCCATATGGATGGTGAGCTCGAAAAAATCTGTCAGGCAACCTCGCTAAAGGAAGGTTCCAGCAGCGGGGTTGATGACGATAGCGAGGTTACATTCGTGACAGCCGGAATCGTTTCGATTGCCGGATATTTTTTCCATTGATACCATTCTTCCGGGTGAATGTATATATAGCGTTCCATAAATTTTAAGATGACTTCAGCCATGGTCGGCCTACCGGATCCTTGAAACTGCTGCGACATTGTTTTCCAGGATGTAGCAATGAATTTGTAACGGTGATTTTCGCTGCGGTGCATAATTCCGAACACGACCGGCGCCCCTGCCCGTTTGGACAGCACATTGAGGGTCTTATCCAGAAAGGTCCGTTTGCCCAGGAAATATATTTTATCCTGGCGTGAAAGTCGCCATTCGTCAATTTCATCACACTGCGTAATCACAATCCGGTTTTCCCTGAGGCTGGCCAGAATCGCCTGCATGACATTGGGCGTTTGGTCCGGGTCAATGATTTTAATTCCGAACCTTGTGGCTTGTTCCTGAGACATGGATCGCAGTTTTTCGGATGTGAATCTGGCTACCATGCTGATGGGATATTTTTTAAAGCCCAGGTAAAGGGGCATATATTCAACCCCGCCGAAGTGTCCGGTTACCAGCAGAACCCCTTTGCCGGCTTCAAGTGCGTTGTCCAATGCTGCGCGTCCTTCGATATCGACATGGGTTTCGAAAAAAGTCCGCAGGGTCTCAGCCGGAGAAAATGCGTTAATGATTTTTTCATAATAATGGAAGAAAATTCCCCGACAAATCGCCTTTTTGAGGGATCTGATATCGGCTGGATCCTTGCGTTTTGCAAAAACGGACTGAACGGACAAGGCAATTTTATGTTTTTCTTTTCTTTTGATTAGAAAATAAAATTTAACCAGCAGAAAAACATAGACAAAGGTAAATGACCACCCCAGTTTTTGCATTAAGTAAAAATTAAACCGCATCTGCAAAAAAGAACTTAAATTAAAATGCACGCGCCACCTCCTGGCAAGTAAAGTTTAAGCATCATCATTTCAGCTTACTCTCAATTTGTGTGCCAGAAATCAATTTGTATAAAATTTTTTTTGATCATGTTCAATCTCGCTGAAAAACCCGGTGTTTTTTAAAAGTGAACATGATTTCAGATACTTCGGACGGAAACAGTGCTGTCGTCCGCCGATTTCGGTGGCGGCGAAAGGGAAGGTGAAATTATGAAGGGCAACTTTCCGGATGAATATGCACCGAAAAATGTGCATGCATGCACATTTTTCGGTGCAGTTGAATTTCTTCATTCCGCATGTGAAAACCAACGGACAACTTGACCCGATGCACAAGTTATGGCAACGTTACGGCCGGTCGGGTTCCTTTCTCACCGGCGCCGGACTTTCCTGAAATATATGACATAAGAGAATGAAGATATTATGGATACGATTCTGGTTGTGGATGATGAGCGCGGCGTAAGAGAGTCCTTTAACATGGTATTGAAGGACAGCTACCAGGTACTGATGGCCCGGAACGGGAGTGAGGCCGTCGATATTTTTTCAAAAAATTATGTCGACCTGGTCCTGCTGGATATCCGCCTGCCGGACATGGATGGTGTGGATCTTTTGCGGAAGTTGAAGGAAACGGATCCCGGGGTTGAAATCATCATGGTGACTGCGGTGAAATCGATTCAGACCGCCGTTCAGGCCATCAAATCCGGTGCTTATGAATATATTATCAAGCCGTTTGACGTGGAGGAGGTCCTGACGGTAATCGGCCGGGCGCTGGAAAAAAGGCGGCTGGTTAAAGAAGTTGCCTACCTCAGGGTTGAGTTGCAGCGGGTTCAGCCTTTTGAAAAAATGGTGGGAAACGATACAAAAATGCACGCAATCTTTGAATTGATCACCACCATATCACAAGGCGGCGGCGCTGTGCTGATTCAGGGGGAAAGCGGCACCGGCAAGGAACTGGTGGCCCGGGCGATTCACAACCGCAGCCCCCGGAAAAATCAGCCGTTTGTCGTCATCAACTGCGCCGCCATACCGGCGTCACTGATGGAACGCGATCTTTTCGGTCATATCCGGGGAGCCTTTACCGGGGCCGTTGAGTCGCGTATGGGCAAACTGGAGATTGCAGGCAACGGAACTGTTTTTCTGGACGATATCGATTCCCTTGATACCGGTATGCAGGCCAAACTCCTGAGGGTTATCCAGGAAAAGGAATTTGAGCGCCTGGGGAGCACCAAAACCATCAAGGTCGATATCCGATTTGTGGCGGCATCCAATAAAGATATTCATAACCTGATAGAAAAAGGCGGCTTCAGAGAGGATCTGTTCTACCGTCTCAACGTTTTCCCGATCAAACTGCCTTCCCTCAGAGAACGACGCAGCGACATCCCCCTGCTGATCGATCACTTTCTGAAACTGCAGGCCCAGCATACCGGCAAACCGGAAAAGAGGTTTTCCGACAAAGCCTTGCGCTCCCTGGTAAAGTATGACTGGCCCGGGAATGTCAGGGAACTCCAGAATCTGATTGAACGGCTGGTAACCATCACACCTGACCCGGTTATTCAACTGCGGGATATTTCCGTTCTCAACATCCCCAAAAGAAATGTCGAAAATATGACCCTGAAGGATGCCGTGACGGTCTTTGAAAGGCAATATATTAATGAATTCATTGATTTTCATCAAGGCAACCGAAAAGTTGTGGCCGACAAGCTCGGTATTCATCGCAACACCCTGCTGGCTAAGATGAAGGAATTCGGCATCAAATAGGGGCCATTTCTCCTCCGCTGATATTTCTTATTCAGCCATCCTTCCGCCGCTTCCGGCATTCATGACATTCATCGACCGCCTTCCCTGAAATTAACAATCGCATGCTCGTTTCAGACGGCGGCATGCACATTAAAATGTGCATCAGCGTAAAATTCCCGGCCGGATTGTGTTCATTTTTGCCGTAAAACAGCCATCCTCGAGATTTGTAGCAATGGCATGAATATTGCTCTCGATATATTGGATAGACCTGTCCGGGAAAGGAAATGGATACGCACTATGAAATCGTCTGAGCGAGCGGATTTGCAGAAGCAGGTGGAAGCTCATAAACGGGAGATTCGCAGTTTAAATGCCAAAATTATCGACCAGCAGCAGTTGGAGGAGCAGTTGCTGCAGGTCGATAAAATGAAGGCGCTGGCTTCCCTTGCCGGCGGCATTGCCCATGATTTTAATAATGTTCTGCAGGCCATCCTCGGATATACCCAGTTGGCCCTGTTGAACAAGACGGAAGGGGACCCGGATTACAAGACTTTTATTGAAATTGAGGAAATTATTAAGAAGGGAAGTGAACTGACCGGCCAGTTCCTGGCGATCGGACGGAAAATTCGTCCCAAATTCATATCGTTGAATTTGAATGAAAGCATTGAAGGTATTCAGAAACTGCTCAGTCGTACGTTTCCGAAAATGATTGAAATCAGGCTGCTGTTGTCCGATGATCTCAACCGGATAAATGCGGATAAAGGCCAGATCGAACAGATCCTGATTAATTTATGCATCAATGCCCGTGATGCCATGGTCAATCAGGGCAGGCTGAAGATTACAACCGCAAATGTGGCCGACCCTGATCCTTTATCAATATCAAAGGCTGCTCCTGCGGCCGGATTTGTCTCTCTGACGGTTTCAGATACCGGCTGCGGCATTCCTCCGGAAATAAAGGAACGAATTTTCGAGCCGTATTTTACAACCAAGGCCACGAAAAACGGGACAGGACTGGGATTGTCGATGGTCAGCGCCATTGTTAAAAATCATGGCGGCATTATCGAATGCGACAGTGACGTGGGCGCCGGAACGGAATTCAGGATCTTTTTTCCGTCCTTGAAGCGGGAAGGGGGCTCCCGGAAAAAATCGGTTCAGCCGCAAAGCAACGGATCGAGCAACAGAGGTAAGGAAACGATTTTGATGGTGGATGACGAGGTCGGCATCCTGCATATCGGCAGGGCCGTCTTGCAGAAGCACGGCTATGAGGTCATCACCGCGCAAAGCGGCGAGGAAGCACTGAACCTGTATTCAGAGAAAACCGTCGATTCCGTTATCCTGGATGTGGGGATGCCTGGAATGGGCGGCATCACCTGTTTAAAGGAGTTGCTCGCCAAAGACAGATCAGCCAGGATCCTCATCAGCAGCGGGTATGTTTCCGATGACCATGTGGCCAAAGCCTTTAAAATGGGCGCAAGGGCTTTTTTATCAAAACCCTACCGTTTCGACAACCTGCTGGAAACGGTACGCCGGGTCCTGGATGAGTAGGGTGTTCCTGTGTAGTAAACCCGGTTCTTTGGGATAGCTCAGAGATAACCGGAATGGCCCCGGATTTTTTCAAGTCAGCATCAGCCGGAAGGTTCGGGTGTGATGCCGACCCGCTCCCCCCGCCCTTGGCTGAAAGGTTCGCTCCGCAATCGTTAAAAATCCCGACCGGTTGATGATCAGGGCTGTCGCCGACCGGGTTCCGTAGAACCGGCTGGTGATAAAGACCGGCGAAAGGAGCCGTTCCCATTTCGGGCCGACGCCGGTATCCGCAAGGAGTTCAGCCGGGGGAAATGACCTGTCCGTGAGAATACCGAAGATATTTTCCGGTAAAACCCTTTTGTTATTTTCTATCAAAGCCTTCAGAGATTCCTTGCCTTTCCGTACTTTCGGCCAGGGTGTGTCCAGCAGATGATTGCTGAGCCCATAGAGCCCGGATTCCAGCTTAAGGATTTCGTCGCTCCGGTTTGAATAGTAATATAAAGTCGTGCGATCGCCCACCAGCAAGTTGAAAGGGTTATATTGACGGGCCTGGGTCCGGATTCGTTCCAGATAGGTTCGGGGCGGTTCCGTCCCTTCCAAAAAATTTCCGACAAGCAACCCCCTTGATGGTGCATTTACCCTGACGGCCGACGGATCTCTGTAGTTGGTGAGGGCGGCAAAGCGTCCCCGGCGGGTAATTCCCATCCAGGTGCCTCCGGCGCGTTCATCCCGGCCGGCCAGAACATGAGGCGCCGTTCGCCAATATGCCAGCGGGCATGCCGGCCGATCGTAATATTCATCGCGATTCGCCGCCACTATCAGGTGGTCATCGGCATGCGGATTAAAAGACATAAGAACCAGGCACACGGGAACTCCATTGACCGGTCGTGTAAAAGTGTGTTAAAAATTAACTTTTAGAATCACTGTTTCATATTGTCCGATATGCGACTCTTTTTCAAACTTTTAATTTATAGTACCGATAAATATTATCGTACAGGAGGACCTGAAATGAGAGAAGTGGTAATTGTAAGCGGCGCGAGGACGGCGATCGGTAATTTCGGGGGCGGTCTTAAGGATGTCCCGGTGGTGCAGCTCGGTTCCGTCGTCATGAAAGCGGTGTTGCAGCGTGCCGGCCTCAGGCCGGTCGCCGGTGAGATGATGATCTCAACCTGCCCGGACAAATTGAAGGATCAGGGCATGGTTGAACTGGAAAAAAAAGGATATGACTGGGATGCTGCCGCGGCGCCCATCACCATCGACGAGGTGATTATGGGAAATGTGCTGCAGGCGGGGCAGGGGCAGAACCCGGCCCGACAGGCGATGATTGCGGCCGGCCTTCCCAAGGAGACCCCCGCCTTCAGCATTAACAAGGTGTGCGGATCCGGCCTGAAAGCCATTGCCCTTGGCGCTACTGCGATCATGGCGGGACAGGCCGAGGTTGTCCTGGCGGGCGGACAGGAGAGTATGAGTTCGGTCCCCCTGGCCCTTCCCAAGGCCCGCTGGGGCCACCGCATGGAACTGACCGGTATCGGTGAAGTACATGACCTGATGGTTTTTGACGGATTATACGAAATTTTTTACGGGTATCATATGGGCGTTACTGCCGAGAATATCGCCCAATTATACGGGATCAGCCGGCAGGAGCAGGATGAGCTGGGCGTATTAAGTCACATCCGGGCCCGCAAGGCGATAACGGACGGAATTTTTGCCGGAGAAATCGTACCGGTCAAATTAAAGTCGCGCCAGGGAGAAATCGCTTTTGATACCGACGAACGTCCCATGGATACGAATATGGAAAAGATGGCGAAACTCAGACCGGCTTTCAAAAAAGACGGCACCGTGACCGCCGGCAATGCCTCCGGCATCAATGACGCCGCCGCCGCCGTTCTGCTGATGAGTGCCGCAAAAGCCAGGGAGATGAATCTCGCGCCGATCGTCCGGATCAAAGCGTTTGCATCCGGCGGTCTGGACCCGGCCTATATGGGGCTGGGACCGGTTCCGGCCGTCCGGAAAGTGTTAAAATCAACCGGCATGACCATCGCGGATATTGATTTGATTGAATTAAATGAAGCTTTTGCATCACAGGCCATCGGCTGTATGCGTGAACTCGGTCTGGACATCGACCGGCCCAATGAACTCGGCAGCGGTATTTCACTGGGGCATCCCATCGGGTGCACCGGCGCACGTCAGATGGTGACCGGAATGTACCAGATGCAGCGCAAGGGGTATGCTACGGGTCTTATCAGTATGTGCATCGGCGGCGGGATGGGTATGGCCATGATAGTTGAATGCTGAGTCCATCGATTTTTTTCCTTTACTTGACAGGCAGGAATTGCTATTTGTCAAAAGAAATTAGAGGGTTTTTCGCATTTGATCCTGAAGAAACGGGAGATTTTCGCATGAATGTGAGTCAAAAATTAGGGATACTGGTTTTCTGCGGTGTTCCCGCCATTATCGGAGGCGGAATCGTTTATGCTATTTTCGGCAGCTATATCGCCGTGTTAATCTATGAAATCCTTCTTTTGTTTGTGGCGGGCGCGTTTGTCAGCAGGTGATCAACCGGTCCGGAACATTCTGAGCGGGTATGCTGCCGTTGCAGAATCCTTAATCATATTGTTGCGGTGCGCTACGGCCCAAACCCAATCAGGTTCGATGATTTGAGAAACAGTTAAATTGATACAAAAAATTTCGTTTCATGGGCGCTATGCAATGGGCCGCTGTGACTCCGGAATGTGATCAGCGGCCTATTGTTTCAAAACGGATGAGTGGGGACCTTTGCAAAACATACTTTTTCTGGAGGTTTAATGGAAGACAGGTCCTCCCGGGATTTGATTCTGTGGTTTTTTCTGGTCCTTTTTCTGATTTCCACCCTTATGCTGGGGTGGCTGTTGTGGCCGTTTATTTCCATCATTATCCTGGCATTTGTGGTAACAGGCGTGTTCCATCCCGTCTACGCGGCACTGGCCCGCAGACTCACGCCGCAGCCGGCATCCCTGATTACCTGCCTGATCATTTTTGTGGTCCTGTTTATACCGATTCTTCTGTTTGTAGGCATCTTGTCGAAAGAAGCCTATGGATTGTATCTGTTGGGAAAGGGCGCCCAGATCGATGACCGGATAAAAAGTCTGCTGGCGGACAGCAGCATCCTTGATCGGATTAATTTGCTTCTGGAAAATTTTCATATTCAGATTACAGGCGATAATCTGAACCGGATGTTGTCGGAAATCAGCAAAACAGTCGGCATGTTTATTTACAAGCAGGCCAGTGCCGTCGCTTCGAATGTGTTCGCCTTTATCGTAAATTTCTTCTTCATGCTGCTGATCACCTATTTTCTGATGATTGACGGCCATAAAGCCATCACTTTTATCACCGACCTTTCGCCGCTTCCCAGGGATCAGGATGAAAAATTGATCCGCAAATTCAAGGATATAGCCGGCGCCATTCTGGTGGGCAACGGATTGGGCGGAGTGATTCAGGGGGTATTGGGAGGCATCGTTTTCTGGCTGTTCGGACTGGAATCTCCTTTTCTCTGGGGGGTGGTCATGGCGCTGCTGGCCTTTTTGCCGATTGTCGGTATCGGCGCAGTGTTTGTCCCGGCGGCGGTATATCTGTTCCTGTCGGGAAGAATTGCGGCCGGCGTGTTTTTTATTGTTTTTTACATCATTATGTCCGGAACGGTTGAATATATTTTAAAGCCCGAACTGGTGGGGACGCGGCTGAAGATGCATACCCTGCTGGTTTTTATTTCCATCATCGGCGGCTTGAAGCTCTTCGGCATTCTGGGTATTATTTACGGTCCTCTGGTTATGACTGCTTTTTTAACATTAACGGATATTTACCATGCCAGTTACCAAAAGCTGGTTACGCCCGTAAAAAATTGACTCGTCCGGGGAAGGACGAATTAAAGGTATTGAGATGATGCAACCTGAAAGTTTTTCTGAAATCAGTATCGAAAGCGAGATGAAAAAATCTTATCTCGATTACGCCATGAGCGTCATTATCGGCAGGGCGCTGCCGGATGTTCGCGACGGGTTGAAACCGGTTCACCGCCGGATTCTATTTGCCATGCGTGAGCTTAAAAATGACTGGAACAAACCCTATAAGAAATCGGCCCGAATCGTGGGGGATGTCATCGGTAAATACCATCCCCACGGCGATACGGCGGTTTATGATACGATCGTGCGAATGGCCCAGGATTTTTCGATGCGTTACCCGCTGGTGGACGGGCAGGGCAACTTCGGCTCAATTGACGGCGATCCGCCCGCGGCCATGCGCTATACCGAGATCCGGATGATGCCCCTGTCGCATCACATGCTGGAGGACCTGGACAAGGAGACCGTCGACCTGGTGCCCAACTACGATGAATCCCTTTTGGAGCCGTCGGTCCTGCCGGCCAAAGTTCCGGCGCTGCTGATCAACGGTTCATCCGGCATTGCCGTGGGCATGGCCACCAATATCCCGCCGCATAATCTCTCCGAAATTGTCGATGCCATCTGTGCGCTGATCGACGACCCGGGACTTTCCGGCATGGACCTGATGAAGTATGTTCCGGGACCGGATTTTCCGACTGCCGGAATGATTTACGGAACCAGCGGGATTCGGGATGCCTATCAGTCCGGCCGCGGGATCATACGGGTCCGGGCCCGCATCATCGTTGAAAAGGACAAACGCACTGAGCGCGAAACCATCATCGTCACCCAGCTTCCCTATCAGGTCAATAAAGCCAGGCTGATCGAGAAGATCGCCGAGCTGATTAAAAACAAACAGATCGAAGGCGTCCAGTTCGTGCGGGATGAATCCGACCGCGAGGGAATGCGCATCGCCCTGGGGCTTAAAAAAGACCAGATGTCGGCGGTGGTCGTAAACCAGTTATACAAGCACACCCAGATGGAGACCAGTTTCGGCATTATTTTCCTGGCGGTGGTCAATAACCAGCCCCAAGTGCTCAACCTGAAGGAGATGCTGGAGTATTTTATTCTGCACCGCAAGGAAATCATCATCCGGCGGACCCGATTTGACTTGCGCAAGGCCGAAGAACGCGCCCACATCCTGGAAGGACTCAAGATCGCCCTGGACAATCTGGATGCCGTGGTCGCTCTGATCCGGGCGTCGCAATCGCCCCAGGAAGCCAAAAAGGGGCTGATTGAAACGTTCAGCCTTTCAGCCGTCCAGGCCCAGGCGATTCTGGACATGCGGCTGCAGCGCTTGACCGGTCTTGAACGCGAGAAAATTCTGGAAGAGTATCGGAATGTGATCAAGGATATTGCCAGGTACCGGGAGATACTGGGTAACGAGCGGTTGGTTTTGAACCTGATAAAAGAAGAACTGATAGAGATAAAAAATGAATACGGCGATAAACGCCGGACTGAAATTATTGAGGAAACCAGAGCCATCACCATCGAGGACATGATCGTCGAAGAGGACATGGTGGTGACCATATCCCAGAGCGGCTACATCAAGCGCAATCCGGTTTCGCTCTACCACAGCCAGCATCGCGGCGGCAAGGGCAAGACCGCGATGGTGCCCAAGGATGAGGATATCGTCCAGCACCTTTTTGTGGCGTCCACTCATCATACTTTTCTTTTTTTCACGAATCAGGGACGGGTCTACTGGTGCAAGGTCTATGACATTCCCCAGGCCGGGCGCCAGAGCCGCGGCAAGGCGATCATCAATCTGCTGAATTTCGTGGAAGGTGAAAAGCTGTCGACGGTTCTGGCCGTACCGGCGTTTGAACCCGGTTATCATGTGATCATGGCAACCCGCCAGGGAATGATCAAAAAAACGGATCTGATGGCCTACAGCCGTCCGCGTTCCGGCGGCATCATTGCCATGGGACTCGGCGATGGCGACGAGCTGATCGCCGTCCGGATCACGGACGGCACCCGCAACGTGTTTCTATGTTCCGCCCTGGGAAAGTCGATCCGGTTCCATGAGTCGGATGTCCGGCCCACCGGTCGGATTGCCATGGGTGTCCGGGGGATGCGGCTTTTAAAAGGCGATCGCATCGTGGGGATGGAAGTGTTGAGCCATGGCCAGACCGTGTTTGCCGCCACTGAAAACGGATACGGCAAGCGGACTTCGATTGACGAATATCCCGTCCAAAAGCGTGGAGGGCTGGGGGTCATTACCATCAAGACCAGTGAACGCAACGGTCTGGTGGTGGCCCTTTTGCTGGTGGATGAAACCGATGACCTGATGCTGATGAACGACAGCGGCAAAATCATCCGTATTCCGGTGAGCGGCATTTCAGTGATCAGCCGCAACACCCAGGGGGTCAAGCTGATTGATATAGAACCGGGAGAAAAGGTGTCCGGAGCGGTGGTCGTGGCCGAAAAAGAGGATTAAAACCTCACGTGGCCTGATAGGCGGTTTTAAAAAACAAATTCAAGATTGAAACTTTCGCTGAGGTTTGCATATATGGAATTGAAGAGTACACCTGAAAAGATAGCCATCGGTGTGGTGGGGTCCGGCAGCTGGGGAACCGCCTTGGCCAATCTGCTCGCTTTAAAAGGGTTTGACGTTACGTTGTGGGCTTATGAGTCGGAAGTCAAGGAACAGATTCTGAAATTAAGGGAAAACCCCTTCTTTTTGCCGGGTGTTAAACTTTCGGCGGATCTGGCAGTAACGAACGTTTTAGCGGAAGCGGCCGGCGCAAAAGACCTGGTGCTTGTGGTGGTGCCGTCGCATGTCATGAGGGCTACCGCCGAAAAAATGGCAACGCATGTAGCCGGGGATGCGATTGTGGTTTCAGCTTCCAAAGGGATTGAAATTAAAACCCACCTGACGATGTCCGCCATTCTCAAAGAGATGCTGCCGCAGGTTGACCCTGCGAAACTGGCGGTGCTTTCCGGGCCGACTTTCGCACGCGAAGTCGCCCGCAACGTTCCCACGGTGGTGACGGTGGCCTGCAACGATCCGGGAGTGGCCGAGCGGGTGCAGCATACATTTGCAACCCCTTATTTCCGGGTATATACCCATGATGACCTGATCGGGGTCGAATTGGGCGGAGCGGTCAAGAATGTCATTGCCATCGCCGCCGGGATCATTGACGGTCTCGGACTGGGGCTGAACACCCGGGCGGCCATGATTACCCGGGGCCTGGCCGAGATTCGCCGGCTGGGGGTTAAACTGGGCGCCAACCCCCATACTTTTGCCGGGCTGGCCGGTATGGGCGACCTGGTCCTGACCTGCACCGGTGATTTAAGCCGCAATTACAGCGTCGGCAAAAAGATCGGTGAAGGCAAGCATCTGGATGAAATTCTGGCGGAAATGCGGATGGTTGCCGAAGGCGTCAAGACCGCCAAGTCCGTCTACAACCTGTCATGCGAACTCGGGGTGGACATGCCGATTTCCCACGAGGTCTATCATATTCTCTACGACGGACTCAATCCCAAGGAAGCGGTCCGGCGGTTAATGAACCGCGATTTAAAAAATGAAATAGAAGACTGATTTCCATGACCGAAACACATAAGGGTTCAGGCCACCGGCGGCGGTTGCGGGAAAAATTTCTTGCATCCGGCCTCTCCGGCTTTCACGATTATGAAGTCATTGAACTGCTGCTGACCCTCGCAACCCCCCGCAAGGACTGCAAAGAAATTGCCAAGGCCCTTCTCCTGCGTTTTAAAACCCTGCAGCGCGTTCTGGAAGCATCTCCCCGGGAGCTTTGTGAAATAGAGGGGATCGGCCCCCTGAACCAATTCGGCATCAAACTTATTAAAGCGGTAGCCGACCGGTATCTTGAAAGACGGCTGATAGAAAAGGATCCGCTCAACAATTCCAGGGAACTTTACGAATATTTGTGCCATACCATTCGCGACAAACTCCGTGAGTATTTCAAGGTTGTTTTTCTGGATGCCAAGAATAAGGTCCTCGCAGTTGAGACCCTTTTCAAGGGGACGTTGACGGCCAGTTCCGTTTATCCCCGGGAGGTGATTCTGGCGGCCTTGAACCATGACGCCGCGGCGTTGATATTCGCCCACAACCATCCTTCGGGCGATCCCACGCCTTCGCCCGAGGATATGGCCATTACACGACAACTGGTCCAGGCCTGCGCCGTGATGGGAATTACAGTCCATGAACATATTGTGATGGGGAACAACGCTTATTACAGTTTCGCGGATCATGGCCATATCGCCCGGATTTACCGTGAAAATGAAAAGCATTGAGCGTCCGGTTTCATCGTTTTTAGCCTGCACCAATGGCCGCCGCGCCGGGAATTTAGAATGAAGTCAAATAATGAATCCGAATGCAGCAAAAATCCCGTCTGTTTCGGCGTCCTGGATCAGGTTTTCCCGAAAGGCCCGGACGGCCTGCGGCAAACACCCGACCGATGTATGGACTGCCGCCGCAAGGTGGCCTGTTTACGCGCGGCCGTATCCGGGCCCGACGGAAACCGGGTGCGGGAAGAAGTGATCGACCGGGCGTATGGGTCCGGCGTCATTTCATTTTTTGAGAGATGGTCGAAAAAAAAATATTTTAGAAGCAAAAGGAGGGATTCATGAAGACGATTAAAGATGTCGAAATTGCCGGCAAGCGGGTGCTTTTTCGGGTCGACTTTAATGTTCCCTTGGATGCAAACCGGCAAGTTGCCGACGATTCCCGCCTGACGGCGGTCCTGCCGACCCTGCAGTATGCCCTGGAACGGAAAAGCAAGTTGATTCTGTCTTCCCATTTGGGCCGTCCGGAGGGCAAGGTCGTTCCGGAGATGAGCCTGGCGCCGGCGGCGGAGCGTTTGGGCACGCTCCTGAATACGGATGTCAAGATGGCGCCGGACTGTATCGGCCCGGCGGTCAAGGCCCTGATTGCCGATATGAAACCGGGCGATGTGCTGCTGCTGGAAAACCTGCGGTTTCATCCCGAGGAACAAAAAAATGACGATCTCTTTGCCCGGGCGCTGGCCGAACTGGGTGATGTCTATATCAATGACGCCTTTGCGGTGTCTCATCGGCCGGATGCCTCCGTGGTCGCCGTTACCCGGCATGTGCCGGTATGCGCGGCCGGGTTTCTGCTGGCAAAAGAGATCGATTATTTTGATAAGGCCATGTCCCATCCGAAACGCCCGCTTGCGGCGGTCATCGGTGGGGCCAAGGTGTCCGGCAAACTGGGGGCTTTGGAAAACATGCTGGTGCATGTGGACAAACTGCTCATCGGCGGCGCCATGGCCAATACATTTTTAAAAAGCCGCGGGGTTGCGGTGGGGAAATCGAAGGTTGAAGAAGACCTGATTCCGCTCGCCGAGGCCGTGATGAAAAAAGCCCGGGAAAAAGGGATTGCCTTCTACCTCCCGCTGGATGTAGTGGTAGCCGGACGGATGGCGCCGGATGCTGAGACAGGAATCGTATCGATCCAGGAAATTCCTTCAGACGCGATGGCGCTGGATATCGGGCCGGAGACGTCAAGGCTTTACGCCAAGGCGCTTGAAGATGCGGCCACCATCATCTGGAACGGCCCCCTGGGGGTTTTTGAAATGGACGCTTTCAGCCGGGGCACCCTTGATATGGCAAAGTGCCTGGCCGATTCAGGGGCGCTGACCATTGTCGGTGGCGGGGATACGGATGCCGCCGTCCACAAGGCCGGCGTAGCCGCTAAAATTACTTATATTTCCACCGGCGGCGGCGCTTTTCTGGAACTGCTGGAAGGAAAAATTCTGCCGGGGGTGGCCGCGCTGCAGAAAGCCGATTTGCGGCGATAAATCGGTATGACCTTGAAGCGAAACTCCTTTAAACTGATCCTGCTTGCCGTAGCGGCCGTGTGCGGGCTGGCCGTCGGCCTTTACTTCTACCGGGATTTTCTGGCGGAAACCATCGCCCGGTATTACACCCTGTTTACCGACCGGGGCGCGGTGAAAAATTTTATCACCTCCTTCGGCATGGCCGCACCGCTTGTGTTCATGGCGATTCAGGTTCTGCAGGTTATCTTTGCACCGATACCGGGGGAAGTGACCGGCTTTATCGGGGGGTACCTGTTCGGTGTGGCTAAAGGGTTTTTATTCTCCAGCATTGCACTGACAGTGGGATCCTGGTTGAATTTTTCCATCGGCCGCTTTCTGGGAAGGCGATTTGTCCGAAATTGGATACCCGTCGATGTGTTGGAACGTTTTGACCGGGTCCTGAAACACCAGGGGGTGATCGTCAGCTTTATATTATTTATCATACCCGGATTTCCGAAGGATTATCTCTGTCTTTTTCTGGGGCTCAGCACAATTCCATTTAAAATTTTTATAATCCTGGCTGCCAGCGGCCGGATGCCCGGTACCCTGCTGCTGAGTCTCCAGGGGGCTTCTGTCTTTAATCAGAACTACGGGTTGTTTGCCCTGATTTTCGGTTTATGCCTGCTGACGGCATTTCTGGGATATCGCTATCGTGAAACCGTCTATGGATGGGTTGAAAAATTAAACAATGGGTAATCAACTGTTTTTGTTGACAGATTTTTTAATTTATGATATTCGAACTACAAAATTCACTTAAATTTCACCCCGGGACGATGAATATTTTATGAAATGAAGGTCTTCTAACAATAAAATTGAATAGTTGAGATTTTAAATTGATCAAGCAGGAAGGCAGATTGGCATTCTGGAGCGTCCGCGAAGAGCTCAGCCAGGCGAACCGGTTGCGTCGTTCTTATTACGAGCTTTTAAGAGATGAGCTGGATCAATATCTCTTGCAGTATTCACTGCTCGATTCATATTCAAATTTCCTGTCTCGAAATATCCCCTATCCTTTTGTTGAAAAGCGGGAATTAAAACCGCGGGCGCGGATTCCGGGGGTTGAGTATGATGCGCAGAATGCATTTCTGCTTATTTTTATTGAAGATTCCATCCCCAATATTCATAAAAAATATATCCGCTTTTTTGACGATAATAAAACCATCAAGAAAAATCTGCACCATCCTGAAATCATGCCTCTGTCGGTGAAGTTCGACAGCAGTCACAAGTATCTGGAATCCGCACATTTTTTCAATTTTTTGAAAGACCTCCTGCCGGTGGACTATGCCTTGCTGATCCAGCGGGATCACACCAGTGCGCACCGGGATCGGTACTGCCTGTCCCATTTTCATGTCCGCATCGACTGGCCGATTGCCAATGCCGCTGAAGATCTGGCCCAGTCTCTGCGCTACATCTCAAAAGATATTTATGAAAAAGGGGATAAATGCGCCGAGGATATCCAGAAGAAATTCTTTGAGTATTTCGGTGTTCCGTTCATGGTCGGCGGCCGGCGTACGGCCGCCATTGTTGCCGCCCAGTATTTGAAGCGGATCGCCTGTATTACAACCGTATATGCGGGCAGCAGTGAGTCCAGGGCCTTGATCCGGATTTCCGAAAGAGGAGTGTCCAAAGCCCTTTTGATGAAATTCAGAGGCGCCGAACTGGACCAGATCGCGAAGGCCCACGGCATCGGACCGCGAACCCTGCGAAAGCATTATGTGGTGACCCGTGAGAAAAGGGAAAACATTTGCATCTTCCAGGTGACGTACGCCTTTACCGATCATGCCCGGCCGCCGGATGACGGCAAGCTGCGGGAGATCAAATCCGAAATGAACTGGCTCAGCGTGGGCGCCGAACACCTCCTGCCCAGACCGGGCGAATGGAAGTATCCGCCGATTCCCATCAGCTTGATTTATTCTTAGCGTTTCTCCTGTATTTCCTTCATCATGGCGATTTCATCGCAATCGGGGAATTTAACGCACGCCAGGCAATCCCCCCATATCTTCAGGGGCAATTCAGAAATTTCGATTCGGGAAAATCCGTGTTTTTGGAAAAATTCCGGTTGGTAGGTCAGGGTGAAAACTTTGGCTACGTTGAATGTCTGCGCGTCGGCCAGGGCGGCCTCGACCAGTTTGGCTCCGATTTTCTTTTTCTGGTGAAGCGGATGCACGGCCAGGGAACGGATTTCGGCCATGTCTTCCCAGCAGATCTGCAGGGCGCAGCAGCCCAATAGGAATTCATCGGGACCATCGATGTAAACCAGAAAATCCCTGATGTGATCATAGAGCTTGCTCAGGGGCCGCGGCAGCAGTTCCCCCTTTTTGCCGTATTGCTGCAGCAGACTGTGGATGGCTTTGATATCCTTTATCTGGGCTTTGCGAATCATGCCGGTCCTATACCATCATTTCCGGATAAAGCAAATTGATTTATTGTTTTGCTTTTTGCACATGAACCGGTTATCAAGGAGTGCATCATTGAGTCCAAAGGACGGTCCCAGACCGTTCGGGGAAAGCTTTCGGAACGCCGATATGAAGAGTGGGATGTGATGAAAAGCATCATTGAGCGCTGGAAGCAAAAAGCGCACGGCCTCAAAAAAGAGACTTATGCCATTTATCTGGCCTATAAAGACCCGCGGGTTCCATGGTATGCAAAACTGCTGGCGGCCTGCGTGGTCGGATATGCCTTGAGTCCCATAGACCTGATACCCGATCCGATTCCGGTTCTGGGTTACTTGGATGATCTGGTGCTGATACCCATCGGCATTGCCCTGGTTGTCAAGCTGATTCCATCCGAGGTCCTGCAGGAATGCAGGCAAAATGCGGAAACCGCTTTCCGCGATGGCAGACCGCGCAACTGGATTGCGGCGGCAATCATTGTTGCTTTATGGATTATTTTTTTCGGTGTAACTGTTTTCTATCTGAGCAAATTGCTCACAAAGTAGCGACACGTTAACAAACGGATCCTATTTCAACTGAAAATGAATCGGAACCTGGATCCACATTTCGATTCTTTCCTCTCCTTTCATCCCGGGTTCAAACAACCAATTTTCAACAGCAGTCCGGGCGGCCTTGTCCAGGATCGTGTACCCGCTGGATGAGAATACCTTTGTGTCTGCGACGCGGCCGTTTTTATCGACAAAAACGTCGAGAATCACGGTCCCCTGATAACCTCTTTTTCTGGCCAATATGGGATAATACCGGGAGGTGGTGTCGCGATATCTGGGCCTGGCTTCCCGGATGACCGGCGGAGGAGACTTTTCGACCGGCCCGGGCGTATCCGGCTGCTCCTGTTCAACTGTCTTTAATCCTGTTTCGGGACGGGATTCCGTCCCGGGACCGGATGCGGAGGCATCCGGTTCTCCTTGCCTGTTTATCGGTTCCGCCCGGGAATCGGGAACCGGCCGGATTTCGGGCATGGCAGGGGAATGTGCCCGCTTTTCCGGAGGCGGGGGAACGGCTTTTATTTCAGGCGCAGGCGTGGGAAGACCTTCCGGTTCCGGCCGGGGCCTGGGAACCGGTTTCGGTTCAGGCTTTGGCGGCGGCAGGGGTTTTATAATCTTCGGTGCGGGCGCCGGTGTCGGCGTTTCGGAAAGCTTCGACGCAGGCACGACTTCCGGTTCCGGGCGGGGTGCCAGCATCAAGGTTACCCGTCGGGGTTTAGGCCTGTCAACCGGCTGCATCCCCACCCGGCCGAAATCCGCCCATAGAATACAGGCGTGAATTCCCATTGCTATCAGGGCTGACAGCCACATCCGCGTCACGTCGGGTTACTCCCACTCGGCCTGCAGCGAGACCTGATCCAGGCCGGTTGTACGGATCTGGTCCAGAACCCGGAAGAGTTTCTGATAGCTGAGACTGCGATCGGCAAACAAAAGCACGCCGGTCTGACGGCCGTCGGCAGCCTTGGCTTTCAGGACGACGGCCAGTTCCGCAAGCGCGACCGGCTCCTTGTCCACGAATATCGAGCCGTCCGCAGTGATGCTGACGGACAGGGTCGTGTGTTTCTCAACCCGGGTAGAGGTCGAGTTCGGCAAGCGGACCGGCAGGCCGCGGTGAACGGCCATGGAGAGCATGGCGTAGATAAAAAAAACCAGCAGCAGAAACACGATGTCGATCAAAGGAATCAGTTCGATGCGGACCCGATGCTGTTCTCTGATTTGAACTTTCATTTAATCCCCGCTACACTAAAATTGACAATTGACAATTGGAAATTATCAATTTTATTTGGCAGTCTGGAGCAGCTTTTCATATACGATTTCCAGGCTGGTGGCATATTTTTCAATGTCCAGAACGGCGCCGGCCACGCGGGAATTAAAATAGTTATAGGGAAAGACCGAAAGAATGGCGATCCCGAGTCCCGCCGCCGTGGTAATCAGCGCCTGAGCGATGCCGGCGGTGACCGCTTCGGGATGCTCGATGCCGGCGCTTCCCAGCATTTCAAACGAAGTGATGATTCCCAGGACGGTGCCGAAGATGCCCAGGAGCGGGGCCACCGTGATCATGGTGTCCAGCACCCCCATGTACCGGCGCATCTTTTTAACCTCGTCGGCCGCGGCCGACTCCATGGCTTTGGTCATGGAAAATTCACGGTGCAGGATGCCGCTGACGAGAATCCGGAGGAGGTAGTCTTTTGATCCGGCTACCTTTGCCTTGACCGATTCCCAGTCAGCCGCCCGGCAGAGTTCCAGGACTTCATTAACCAGCGTCTGGTTTCGCAGCAGGTCCAGCCTGATCCAGAACAGCAGCCGTTCGATGATAACGGTGAGCACGATGACTGAACAGGCCAGCAGGGGATACATGACCGGCCCGCCGCTGTTGAATATTTCCAGCATGATGTTACCTCTAATAGATGAATGAAATTCCCGCAATCCAGTTTCGTTCCGGAGCCGGATAGAAATTTCTTTGGGTCAGGAACGTATCCATCACGGCATATTCGGAATATTTCCGATCCGTCAGGTTATTCACGCCGATGTAAGCCTGCAGCGCCTTCCAGCGATATGAAAGTTTGGCATCGACGGTGTAATAAGATTTAAGCTTCTCAAAATTGTTGGCTTGATCGCTGATGGCGTAACTGGCACCGATATAATTGTAATTGGATTGAAAGCTCAGCCCCGGAATGACAATATCAGGAATTTGAACCCCCAGGTTGGCTTTGTGATTCGGTACGGCCGGGATGTCGTTGCCCTTGTAAGGGTTGGATTCGAAAGTCGCTTTTTCATAGGTGTAATTTCCAAACATGACGACGCCGGCAAACAGCTCGGCCTTGGCGCCCCATTCGACTCCCTGATGGAGCGTTTCAGGATGATTTTCATTGCTGAAGGTTGCCGGATTATAAAACAGCTCGTCTTCAATGGCTGCCCGGAAGAAAGTGATGCTTCCGGAAATGTTCGGACTGATATAATGCCGGATGCCGGCTTCATAGTGAATTCCGGTCTGCGGTTCTAAATCGGTGTTGGCCTTAATGGTCGATGTGCTCCAGTCCACATAGACCACTTCGTCGACGAGGGGAAACCGAAAACTTTTATTGGCGCGGACGAAAACTGAAGATTTTGAACTGTAAATATAAGAGAGCCCGGCACTGTAGGCGCTTTCACTCCGGTTAATTTCCTGGTCCAAAGGCGCCAACGGAAATGCGCTCAGATCCTCCTGTTTAAGATCATAGCGGACTTCTTCATAACGGGCCCCCAGGGATAAAATAAAGTTCTCCGTCAACGAAAAATCATTATTGGCATATATCCCATAAGAGTCCCGCGTTACATTGGAAATGCCGGTTTTGGTTGTCAGCGGTGTAAAAAAACCTCCGAAAGAATCGACATCCTGCTCGGCCCAGTAACAATCCGCACCGATGATGAATGTGTTATTATGGTTCAAAATGTCCCCGTTCCAGCTGTAACGGGGTGTAACCCCCCATGTGATTGAATCGTTATGGACAGCCTGGGGGAAGGTCCCGCTGGGGTCGGGAAATGTCGCATGACTTTCGCGCTGCCGGTAAGATACATCCGCCAGAACCATTCCGCTTTCTCCGGCTGCCCACTTGAAACCGGTCCGGAGATATGAATCCTCGCTGTCGCCGTTGTCCAAAGGAAAGGCGCTGCTTCTGCGGTCGGCGGCTAACTGGGCTGCCGTCAGATGCCCCGGCAGACCGAAGTCGTCGGAATGATAGGAGCCATCCAGATTCAAACTGAATGTATCTGAAAGGTCATAAAAAATTTTGGCGCCGATGTCTTGGGTTCGAAAATAATTGTTGTCCCTGTATCCGTCGGTGTCGCTGAAACCGGCGGTCAAAGAGCCGCTCAACCCATTGCCCCCGCCGCTGACGGTTGCCGATCCTTTCAGGTAATCATAGCTTCCCAAAGAAATTTCAGCATGGGATCGAAATTTTTCGGACGGTATTTTAGTGATAATATTGACAACCCCGCCCACAGCGTTGTCGCCATACATGACACTGCCGGTTCCGCGAACGATTTCAATCCGTTCGATCTGGTCGAGGGGGATCTGGGTCCAATCCACCCCGCTCAGATCAATGCCGTTAACCCGTCGGCCGTCCACCAGAACCAGGGTGTTAAAAGGCGCGGTTTCGCCGAAACCCCGCAAATCCACCTGGGCGTTTTTGCCGTTGCCCAGAAGGTTTCGGACAACGATTCCTTCCTCGGTCCGCAACAGGTCGGGGATGGATTTTGCATTTGAATTTTTGATTTCATCTGCGGTGATAACGGAAACATTGGCAGGAATCCGTTCGGTTTCCTGTTCGATCCGCGCAGCGGTTATGACGACCTCCGACAGTGTCGGCACTGGTCGTCGGTTATCCGGTTTTTCTGCTGCCTGAATGCCGCCGGGTAAACAGAAAACAAGGGCCAATCCAAAAATTGTCAACCATCTTTTCATGCTGAAACCCTCCTGTAAAGTAATGATTAGCGAGGGTCCGGAGCAAAAAAAACCCCGGACCGAAGTTGATTCGATCCGGGGATGTCCCTTTTTTATCCTCTGATCCAATGGCGTCCTCTGTCCGCGGAGGCGCTTCGGAACCATTTCAAACCGCCTCCTTTTGCCCAATTTCAGCGTCCGGCTCAAATTCTAATCCTCGAAATACCTCGTGTATTCCTGCGGCTAAAATTCTCGCCTTCCTTGAACTTGAACAAAATCGAGCGAATTGCAAAGATCCCGTATTTGTTCCTTCAGGCAGGTCTTCTGACTCTCGGATCATCCCAAGAGACCTTTGCTTTTTCAAAAGTCTCCCGCCGTCCGCACCTTCCCGACCGGATGAAACGGTCAGTGGTTTCCAGTGAACATTTCAAAAACGGATTTTTCGCAATGTTCACAGCGGCGGCTGTCCCCGATCACAGCGGCGGGCCCGTCCCCGTTTTTATGGGAGTTCCCTTTTAAACTCGAGCGAGTACCTGAATGTAAATTCCTATGGCGCAAAGAAAACGGAAAGTCAATAAAAAAATCGGGGGTTCAGGGATTCCCGGCTTCGCCCTTGAAGGGGCTCCGCCGGGCAGGCAGGATTCACGGTTCAGGGTTCAGGGGCAGGGGCCGTCCGTTGCTTGTTGTCCGTCGTCCGTTAAAGTTCGGCTACGGACCACTGACCTTCAGCCTTCAGCCTTCGGCCTATCTACCTGTGCCTTCCGATCCCCGATCCCCGACCCCTGAAACTTCTTGGGAACCAGGCTCACCCGCGGGAACCGGCCGATGGGGCTTTCATCCACCAGCAGGGGGCAGCCGTAGACTTCTTCCAGGATTGCATAATCCAAGACTTCACGGGGATGGCCCATGGTTGCGATCCGTCCCTGATGGAGGAGCAGCAGGCGACGGGCGTACATGGCGGCCAGGTTGACGTCATGGGAAACCATCACGATGGTGATATTCTGTTCCTTCCGCAGGCTTTCCATCAGATCCATAATCCTGATCTGGTGAGCCAGATCGAGAGATGCGGTGGGTTCATCCAAAAGAATGATTTGCGGCTGCTGGCAGAGGGCCCGGGCGATGAAGACCCGCTGACGTTCGCCGCCGCTCAGTTCATTCAGTTTGCGGCCGGCCAGATGTTCGATTTGGGTGAAGGCAACGGATTTTCGGGCGATTTCAACATCTTTTTCTTCTTCCCAGCCGAGCAGTCCCAGGTGGGGCGAACGGCCCATCAGGACAGCTTCCATGACGGTAAAGGGAAAATCCAGCGCCGGCAGCTGCGGCACAAAGGCCACCTTTCTGGCCAGTTCTTTACGCGAGTATGTCGCAAGGGGGCGGCCGAGGACCGCCAGGCGGCCCTGCCGGGGAGTGATGATATTCGCGATGATTTTCATCAAGGTGGTTTTGCCGGAGCCGTTGGGCCCGATCACGATAAAAAAGTCTCCGCTTGCAATACTGAAGGAAAGGTCCTGCAGCACGATGTGGTCGCCATAGGCATGGCCGACCTTGTGTATGTCAATGGCGGTGGTCATCGTTTGGATGTCTTCATCAAAAATATGAATAAGGGCGCGCCGACCATGGCCGTGATCACGCCGGCCGGCATCTCGCCCTGCTCGGGCAAAATCCTCGCCAGCACATCGCAAAGAACCATGTAGGCCCCGCCCCCCAGAACACAGGCCGGAACCAGCACGCGATGGTCGGGGCCCAGGATCAGACGCAGCAGGTGCGGCATGACCAGCCCCACAAATCCCAGCAGGCCGCTGTGGCTGACGGTGACGCTGACCATAAACGAGGTCGCGATCAGGAGGGTTACCGTAACGGCTTTAACGTGAACACCCAGGGACTGGGCTGCTTCCCTGCCCGCCAGAAGCAGGTTCATGGGATGGGCAAACCAGAAAATCAGAATCAGGCCCGGCAACAGCATCGCCGCCAGGATCCCCACCTGTCGGGCGTCGACCATGGAAAGATCTCCCATCAGCCAGAAAATAATGTTATGCAGCCGGCTGTCCTGGGTCAGCGATACCAGAAACATGATCACTGCTGCGCAAAAGGCGTTAATCATGACTCCGGACAAGAGCAGCGATTCTCTTTTCAGGATCGTCCGGCCGGATACCATCAGCAGAATCAGCAAAAGCGTAGCCATACTGCCGCTAAAGGCGAAAAGGCTGATGCCGGGAAAAGGCGAGAAACCGAGCAGGATGCCGATAATTGCTCCGATGGCCGAACCGCCGGAGATGCCGAGGATATACGGTTCGGCCAGCGGATTGCGCAAGAGCGCCTGAAAAACCAGTCCGCCGAGCGAAAGCGTGGCTCCCACAAGGGCTGCCAGGAGAACCCGCGGCAGACGAATGCGCCAGATAATGGCGGAAAGCGTGGGATCGATTTCATTTTTACCCCACAGCGTCTGAAGGGCTGCGGCCAGATTGCTGCCGGATGAACCGACCGACAGGCCCAGCAGCATGGCTGCCAGCAGCAGCAGGAGCAGCACCAGGGAGACGGTCACCAGGCGTTTGAGCACGGCGGGAGGTTTCACGGCGTTTGGCTTTCCCTTATAAAGTCAGGGTGGATCAAACCCGCCAGGAGTTCGAGGGCATCCACCAGACGGGGGGACGGACGGTCGAAAAGATTGGAATCCGCAATGAAGATTTTCCGGTTTCGGGCTGCAGGCATGTCGGGCCAGCGGGACCACTCTTCTTTGACCTGCCTAAAAACGGCGGCCCTGGCCATGGAAGTGATGATAATCACCTCCGGCGAAAGCCCCAGAACCTGCTCCCGGCTGAAGCGCGGGTAAGGGGTATTCCCCGCCGCCAGATTCGTTCCCCCGGCCATTTCGATCAGCTCGTGGATGAAGGTTTCCCTTCCCACGGACACAATCGGTGAAATTCCGATCTGGAAAAAAACGCCGGGCCTGTCTGGATATTGTGAAACATTGCCCCGGACACGCTCGATCCTTGCCTGCATGGTTCGTACCAGATCTTCGGCGGCATCTTCGGCATTCAGCACCCGGCCGATTGCCAGGATGGTTTCCATTACGGAATGCAAATTGCGGGGGTCCAGGGCGTAAACGGGAATTTCCATGGATTCGAGCCTTGCCACCACTGCCGCCGGATTTCCATCCTTAATGGCAAAACAGAGGTCCGGTCTCAATGCCACGATTCGCTCTATGTCCAGTTGTACATAAGATCCCACTTTGGGCAGCTTGCAGGCCTCATCCGGGTAATCGCTGAATTGGGTGACGCCCACCAGACGATGCTCCTGTTTTAAGGCAAAGACGATTTCAGTGATATTGGGCGCCAGTGCGATGACGCGCCGAGGGTCGGCGGGCACTCTGACCGGCCGCCCCAGCAGGTCCGTTACATCCGCATGGGGTGCGGCAAACCCTGCAGAGTGGGTCAGTCCGCCCGCCAGCAGAAAAAAAAATGCCAGGCAGCGGGCTGATTTCGCGGCGGTTTTGATTGCAGCAATCAGTGTCTGCAGCCACCTTGAAACGGACTGCGATAAAAAAACCGGACTGGAATCGATCAATCCGGGATATCCGCTGTTTACATTCATTATCTCAGTCCACGAAGAAAATTTTTGTTTCGGCAGGCCTTCTGACTAATGAAAAAAAGGCAGTCCTGTCAAGGGTTTTATTTTTCGGCAGTTACGATCGCCGACTCCGGGGCATGCCATTTCGAACAAGCCTGCAATCACAGGGTTACGTTAAATCCTTGACAAAAGCACCCATTTTTGTGTAATTGAACAGCCAAAGCAGATGCACCGCATATTTAGAGGAGACCGCCGCTTGAAGGGGGCGTATTCTCCCCCGGCGATTAAAAATTCAGGCCTGATTACGGGAGGTGTCGTCTCCCGCAGGACCGGGAACAGAAATTGAACAGAAGGAACGATTCGCTGAGATTCCGGGCCGTTTCTCACTAACCGTTTTAAGGATGTTGGTTTGAACAGATTACGTTTTTTTCCTCTGGCCGTCCTTCTGGTGCTTTTATTGAGTGGGTGTTTTCATACCTTTTCCAAACCGGTGGCAACCCAGGATAAACCGGTTTCCCCAACCCCGCAGAACAGTCTGCCGGCTTCCGAAGACACGATCGTTACCAATGACAGGGTTGTCATCGAGGACCTGAACCGGGTTAAGCCCTTGACGGACAGTTCGCCTTACGGCACCCCCCCCCCGGTTCCGCCCGTGGTATCGGTCGTTCCGGAAGCCGTTGAGAAACCGGAAGGGATTGCTGAGCCGGTTTCCACGAAGAAAAAAATGCCGCCGCAACCGGCAATATCCACAAAACCGGACAAGATCGCCGTTGAACCGGTTGAAGAGAAATCGATTGGGGCAGGGTCGGTTGCCGGCGCCGAGTCGACGGATCCTGCTGCGGAAATTTTGCAGACTCCTCAAAAAATACAGTCTTTGCTGGACGAAGCCCTTGATTTCTGTCTGGCGGCCCAGGATTTCTGGCAAAAAGGTGAACTGGAAAACGCCCTGGAGGCTCTTGATCAGGCCTATTCACTGATTCTTAAAGTCGACAGCCCGGACGTCACACCCGAACTGATCCAGCAGAAGGAAGACCTCCGGCTGATCATATCCAAGCGGATTCTTGAAATTTATGCCTCCCGCAATATCGTCGCAAACGGCAAGCACAATGCCATTCCGCTGGTGATCAATAAGTACGTTCAGGCCGAGATCGATCTGTTTACCACCGGAAGGGAAAAAGGCTTTTTTGTTGATTCCTACCGACGATCCGGCCGGTATCATGACTACATCGTCGGCGAACTCCGCAAGGCCGGCCTTCCAGAGGAATTGTCCTGGCTGCCGTTGATTGAAAGCGGTTTTAAAGTCACGGCGCTTTCGTCGGCAAGAGCCCTGGGGCTTTGGCAATTTATTCCCTCGACCGGATTCAAATTCGGACTCAAACGGGATGTTTTTATTGATGAACGCATGGATTTTGAAAAATCGACGCAGGCCGCAATCGCTTATCTGAAGGAGTTGCATCAGATCTTCGGCGATTGGACCACCGCTCTGGCCGCGTACAACTGCGGTGAAGGAAGGGTGCTGCGGGTCATCCGCAGCCAGAATGTGAACTACCTCGACGACTTCTGGGATTTGTTCGAACGCCTGCCGTTTGAGACGGCCCGTTATGTACCCCGGTTTTTGGCGACGCTGCATGTTCTCAACGACAAGGAAAAATATGGACTCGATGCCGTTACGGTCGATCCGCCCTTCGAATTTGAAGTATCAACCATTTCAAAACAGATGCATCTGCGCGATATTGCCAAAATAACCGGCATTGACCTGACCGAATTGACGGAACTGAATCCGGCCCTGCGCTATAAGATATTGCCCCGCGAGCACTACCCGCTCCGGGTGCCGGCCGGGAAGGCGGAAACGTTGCTGGCAAAACTGGACGATATCCCCGTATCCGCCAGACCGCAGCCGGATTATGTCAATCACCGTGTCAGGGTGGGCGAATCCCTTTCCGCCATTGCCCATCGGTACCGGACCAGCATCAACAACATCATTCGAGCGAACAACATCAGAAGGCAAAATTTCATCGTTGCCGGTCAGGTGCTGAAAATTCCCCAGGGCGGAACCTATCAGCCGCCGGCCCAGATCATCGTGCCTGAAAAACCGCCGGCAAACCATAGGGTTCGCAGCGGAGATTCCCTCTGGAACATCGCCAGACGCTATAATACCACTACCAAAGAAATTCAGGAGTTAAACAAACTGAATACCACCGCGCTTCATATCGGCCAGGTTCTCAATATTCCCGGGCATATAGAGGAAGCTGCGCCAAGTGAAACATTAAAAACCTACCAGGTCAAGCACGGCGACAGCCCCTTTAGAATCGCGCAGCAGTTCAAAATGCCCCTGGAGCAGCTTCTGCGGATCAACCGATTAACCCCCAGGAGCACCATCTACCCGGGTCAAAAACTCTACATCGAATAAATTCAGCCCCCGTAGCTCAGTGGATAGAGCAACGGATTCCTAATCCGTTGGCCGCAGGTCCGATTCCTGCCGGGGGCACCATCATATCAAGGGGTACCCGATTCGTTGATTATGCCTCATTAAGTTCATCACGAAGGCGCTGCGGCAGAGCTTCCTCTAAATCCGGATAAGACTCTATTATCCTGAGTATGTCAGCCAAGTCCTTCAGCCTTTTACTCTTCCGCCGCTCTTTATCCATGTAGGCCCAGACTTTTCCTTGCAGAACGTTAACAAGCCTTGCAACCTTCATATCGTACCCAAGTACGTTCCTTCTCTCGGCAGTCGGAATGAAGCACTGGTATCTGGGATCTGTTTGAAGTTGAATACGCAAGTCGGACCCTTTGGTTGTCAGATTGACGCTATGCTGAAAGTGCTCAACAGTGAAACCTCGTTCTCCTGCCGTCTTGCTTAACGTTTCAACATTCTCTACAGCAACCACGATATCGAGGTCCAGACTCACAACGGGCTCAACATAAGCATTTACGGCGAGGCCACCGATCAGGCAGTACCGTGAACCTGTCTCGCCCAGTACATCCAAAATCGCCTGGATGATGTCCACCTTTCCGTTTGCCACTGACTTAATAAATTCCTTTCCAGTCATGGTCCTTTATCCTTTAGCGAACATGGATTAGATGGAAATATTATATTGCAACAAAAAGAGTTCCGCCTATATTCCATCTATTTAGAGATTCATTGAGAATTTCAAATTTTGAATCAACTGCCAACCACACTTGCCACGGTCTGGGCGCAGTCCAATTGAAATTTCAGCGCTGATAGAGAATTTAAGTGTTTAATATCACAGATAAACAGAAATTACAAGATTTTGAATTTTACCGGGTCGTTTGGATGGAACTGGTTTGCTGGCCTGGTTTAGCAGTATATGTATTTGCCATGCTCTTTTCTCAGTCAGTCAATTATCTCATACCCAATTGAACGATAACCGGATAACCGTCTTTCATACATCCTTTGGAGCATCGGAACTTCAAGATCTGCGTAATCGAAGATTAACACCTCTTTTTTCATGTCATTAATCCTATGTAATCGTCCGGCATATTGTGCAATGGTACCCTTCCATGAAATCGGTAGGGTTAAAAACAGAGTATCCAGCCAATCCACATCAAAACCTTCTCCAAGATAGCGGCCTGTCGCTAATATCACTTTTTCTTCTTTGTCGGCGGTTCGTTCGAGGGCGGCCAACGCTGCTTTACCCTGTTTTTTGCCCATCCCGCCCATCATGACAATGACATTCTCAATTCGCGAATCAAGAAGGCCCTTTAGAATTTCCAAATGCCTTTTTCGTTCCGTTAAAATAATTGGATATCGTTTTTTTGAAACTGCTTCCAGCACATCTTCGACAATCATTTGGTTTCGCTGGTTATCATCTATCAAAGAATCATAAAGGGTGTGTATGGCGGAATAGCCTGATGTTTCAACGATAGGATTAATTTTGAACGCTGTCTTTTTAACAAGCACTCGATGTGCAAAAGGTCTTTTTTCAGCCTGCGTCTTGTCATCAACCTTGTATCGAATGGGACCGCAATTCATAAAAATAATGGGATGGTGGCCGTCCTTGCGGATTACAGTTGCTGATAGGCCTGTGACAAATTTGGCTTTACTCTGACGGGCGACAATTTCAAAGCTCCTTGCGGAAATATGATGGCATTCATCTACAATCAGGTGACCATAATCGGCGACAATGTCATCCACGACGCCATTTCTGCTAAGGCTTTGAATCATAGCCACATCAATGATACCTGTCGGCTTTCGTTTGCCGCCGCCGAATTGACCGATCTGCTTGTCATTACCTTCAAGAAAAGTTTCAAGACGAGCCTGCCATTGATCCATCAGCTGTTTTCTGTGGACAAGGACCAGGGTGTTCACACCTCGTTTTGAAATAAGATAAGCCGCAATAACCGTCTTTCCAAATGCGGTTGATGCAGATAAAACCCCGGTATCGTGTGCTATCATAGCGTCTGCTGCTGCTTGCTGATCCGGACGGAGCTCTCCTTTGAATTTAATTTTCACAGTAGTGCCGTTAAATCTTTCATCGACTATATTTGCCTCGATGCCAAGAGATTTCATCAGAATCAAAACATCTTCAAGACACCCCCTCGGCAGACCGATATGTTTCGGAAAATCATCGCAGCAGTGAGCAATCCTGGGCTTGTTGTAGGTCGGAAACCGCATGGCCTGGGCTTTATAAAATTCGGGATTTTGGAATGCTGCCAGTCGGATCAAACGGTTTTTCAAGAGCGGAGGAAGGCTTTCTTTGCCGATATAAATCTGGTTGCCAAGAATCAGATCAATTTTATCGGGCAACGGCCCCTTAATTGTGATTTCATGTTTTCTGCCGGAAGGACTGTATTTCCAGGGAGATAGCTCATCATCATCAGTACCGACAAAACGGACACCTAGAACCCCGCCCCGCTGAACCGCTTTATTAACAACAAATTGAACGGAATCGCGGCTCATTTTTTGGACCGATGACAGAAAGAGCCACTGGTCAGCAAATCCATCTGAGTTTGCATCAATAAAAATACTGTTCCCTTTTTCCCGGGCTTTCTTTTGCAACGGTAGTGCAATGAGACTTCCAAAACCTCCTTTGGGTAACGTATCCTGGCTGGGAAATAATCGATCGTATGAACGAAACCCCATTTCAGGTCTGGTTTCCATTGCCTGAGTCAGCATGAAAGAGCCCATCTGGCGGGCGAGCTTGGCTGGAACCGGTTCTGAAAAAAAGATCCAGACGTGACCGCCGCTTCCGGACCTGGATCTTTCCAGATATCCGGGGACATGGAAGTTTTTACAGGTTTCCAAATAGGCTAAGGCATTTTCAAGCCATCTTTCTTTGTCAAAATCGACTACCAGGAACCAGCAGGTTTCATCGGTCAATATCGGGTAGAGGCCGATAACGAACTCTCGCTGGTATTGACCATTGGGATCTGCCCCTGTTAAGTGTTTCCGAATAACCTCATCGGTTACGGGCTCGAAATTCCTGTTGTCGCACTCGCCGCATTTGACCTTGGGCTTTCTGCAAATTGGCCGAATCCACTCATTTCGGCAGACAGGTTGGTATCCACTTTTACCAGAACGCTTGCTTTCAAAGCGTCTGGGATAAACATCCTCCCGGCCACGAAACAACGATCTGAAAAGTGATATTTTCTCCGCTTCAGAAAGTCCGTCCGTTGTTTTGGCATTTTTGTGAAAGGCGGCTTGATTGGTTTTATCAGAATCGAATTTTTGCAGGCTGCGAAGTTGGTAAATTTTATTTTTCAAATCCGTTCGCTTTGAATCCAGGTCAGCTAATTCATGCTCAAATTTTGCGATCTGTTCTGCAATACTATTTTTATTTTCCAAATTCGCTCCGATGATTCATTAAAAAATAGGCCGTCGAATGAAACCTTTTGTCTACCGCAGCTTATGGCACCTCCACTTTTTTGCCCCAAGGATCATGGCTTCTACTTCCTGGAGAGCCCCGTTGAGCCGGTGTTTGGCTGTAGTGAGTTCGGCAAACGCATTTTCGCGTGCATCAGCATATCGTTGCTGCTCTTTTACTGGTACATAGGGAATGCGGACCTGCATGAGGTTTTCGGTGTACATGCGTTGTTTGACAGCCCCGACACGGTTGAATTGAACCAGTTCAAGAAAGAACGGCGTCTGGATTAAACAGGCTACATAGCCTGGCAAAAGCGGCTCTGGTATATCTTGTTTTAAACGCCAAACTTGGTATTCCGGACTGGTGATGGCGTCCTTCGGCACATCCGGTACTACGCCTATCGAGCCGACGTTGCATCTCGTATCCTTTTCGCCAAGGAGCTGATTCTGACCATTCAAGAACACGGCAATCACCATCTCTTCACGCCTGCCGGCGAAACGCGGATGGAAATGACTGGCAACGGCCAAAGAGGATTCGAAGGCGGGTGCTGTGAGTTTTTTGGTGCACACACGTTTCCCGAGCTCAAAGGCGGCCTTAATCTGAGCGACTTTCGCCGGCCCAAGGCCGGGAACTTTCCGCAGATCCTGTATGCGGGCGCGGTCGATACCGCGAAGACCTCGGAAATCTTTAAGAATTGAGAGCGCAACCTCGTGAGCGCTCTTTCCAGGAACCCCTTTTTTGAATGTGCCCGATCCGGTGCGAAGAATGATCGCGAGCAGATCGGCATCGGTCAGACGTTCCGCACCTTTGGAATGGAGTTGTTCGCGCGGGCGTTCCTCTGTCGGCCATCTCTTGATCCGTTCAGCAATCATGTTGTATGTCCATTCTTTAATGCGGCATTTGTTTAAAAGCGTGTTCATTTCCGGCGACGATGTCAAATGCCCGGTCAAGATCAAAGCTTTCAAAACCCGATGATCTTAGCACTGGTTTCAGTTCCGTGTTAACCTGAACCTTTTGTCTTATGATCTTGCATCAATGGTAACTTATCGATTCTAAATATAAAAATATGCAAAAAGAGTCAATCATAAATTGTGCCACTCTTGCCGAATCAACAAGTCGGACTAATTACATCTTGGTCGGGAACAGAGAAAATCGATGAGATATTCGGGAGGCTTCACTGTGAGCAGGGGTAATACGGCACGCATTGAAAAATTGGTGAAATATTGATTTGGGGCGGGTTCCTATGAAATGTATGCTTGCTTGACGATCATTATCACAAGACAAGCGGTTAATGAACAACGATTAACGTCTTTTTGGTTTTTTCAGGCCGGTGATTCCTACCTGATTGAAACTATTATAAATATCATTTTTAACCGCCAAAGAGGTACTTTTCGATTCGATAGTCCTATTATAGATCATGCGCATGGTTTCTTTTTTTAAATTCCCCTTTTCCTCTATATCCGAGCCTGCCTGCATTATAAATTCCGATTTTATTGCATAAGGGCTTTCATCAAAATCTATTGCACAATCCATTTCAAAACACTTATGTTCTGCGCATTTGAAAATAAAATATGAATGGCCATAGCGAATACCCCCTGATTCAAAATGGTGTAATTGTGAGGTAGTGGTATAAGAAAAAACCAAAGCATTCTGGGCAAAAGCGCCGGTAAAGCCAACACAGACGAACCACCTTGCCTTTTCACCATCACCATACCGACTATAGGGGAAATTATCCCACCGAAAAACAGTGCCAACTGTTAATTCGGCATTCAAGACGTGAGCGCTTTGTGGGTTAGATAGACTGTTTCGGGGAAGGTTAATTCCTCCTTGCGTTTGCTTGAAAGGTCGCCTTCAAATTCTAACGCCTTTTCGATTAACTTGTTTCTTGGAGTCCTTCTCCAAGCAAGGATGTCCTCATGGGTAGCATCACTCATTACCTGTGTCGTCATCCATTGTTGGGCATAAAATTCCAACAACCTGTTCATTAACTCAATTTCATAGTCACTGAAATAATCAAGGTTGGGCTTTAAATTGGTCACAACCTGCGTTCCGACCTGATCTGGTATGAACCTGCACCCAATAAACGCTTCATTGCCATTATAGACTTCCAATGGAACTGGTCCGCGTTCCATGGCCTGGTAGGTAAGATCTAAAGCAGGCATTCCTGTTTCTCTGATACTGCAGAAGTCTAGAAAGGCAAGGTATTTGTAGAGATAGGTCTGGTAAAGCGGTTTCTTCACCCTCTTGCGATGTTCGCGGGTAAAATAAATTGCCGCATTTTTTATTTTTTCTTCACGATAGGGAATCATGGGTGTGCTTTCTTAGGCCGATTGTATGACTTTAAATAACTTTTCCTTTAATATTTGTCAATGGCAATGCCTTTTATTTAACACGGCGCTTGCCAACGGATAATTCCGCTTTCTGGATGACGTATTCCGGATCAGATGACGGAAGCCAGAGGGATTTTCCCGTGGGTGAATTTGTGGGTGAAAAAGGTTCCCAAGCGTAGCAAATAAAATCCGGTCACTGCTTTCTCAAGGCCGGCAGCATCACGGCAACGAAGCAAATGATGGCAACGAACAACGCGCCGAGCAACGCACCGGTGGCGGCAACCCCGATATATTCACCGCCCAGCCCAAGACCGTACGCCACCCAGGGGCCGAAGAGACCCCGCACGGCCTCCCTCAGGCTCATCACCCGGCCCCGGAACTCATCGGGAATCGTCTGCTGAAGGACTGTTCGGTTGACATTCTCAAAAACAGTGGCCGCGCAGCCGGAAGCCGCCAGGAGCACCACGGACAGAATCAGCCAGTTTGAGAGGGAAAAGGCTATCAGCATCAGCCCCGCGCTCGCACCAAAGCCGATAATAAGCCACCCCTTGTACCTGAAGTTTCCCAGGCTGGCAATGCCGAAAAGGCCGATCAGAGCGCCCACGCCGTTTGCGCCGTTAAGGTATCCAAAACCCATGGCCCCCGAATTCAGAATGTCGTCGGCAAAAAATGGGAGGAACACCTGTATCATTTCATTTTGAAACTCCCTCAGGGCAAACAGGCAGACCAGGGCCATCACCAGTCCATTGGTCTTGGTATATCGTAATCCCTCAGTGAGACTTTTCCAGGGGGCCTTTTTTTTGCCGCCCTCCGGGGTGGGCGGGACTTTTACCATCCTCAGCCACTGGTAGGCCAAAACCATTCCCGCTGCCCTGGCGCCAAAGAGCGGCGTGGTGCCGAAAAGGGTAATCAGCAGGCCGGCGATGGGGGCGGCGACAACACTGGCGGTTCTTACCGAGATGGTGTCCAGAGCAATCGCGTTCATCAGCTCGTTTTTGGGCGTTACATTGGGGATGATGGCGCCGCGTGCGGGATGATTGAAACCCGTAATTGCAGCACCCAGGGCTGCGGCCACCAGAATATGCCAGGGGGCGATGACGCCGGAGCGGATCAGGATCAGAAGCGCTAGCGATATGAAGGCGCTTGCCATGAAACAGCTCATCAGCAGCTTGCGCCGGTCAACCCGATCGGCAACCACGCCGCCGATAAGCGCAAAGAAAAAGAGAGGTGCCACCCGGCAAACGCCGAACAACCCCAGGTAGTAGGGAGAGCCAGTCAATTCTTTCAGGAGCCAGGCCATTGCCATGGTCTCCATATGCTGTCCGAAGTGCTCGGAGACGGAACCATACCACAGCAAACGATAATTGCGGTATTGCAAAGAAGAGATTATACGTCGGCCAAACCATGGTTTTTTTGCTTCTAACGGGGTGTCATCCGCTTTCACAGGAACTCCGGTCATTTTTGATTGGATAACGGTACGAGCGCCAAGGGATTTGTACAATGCACCGTTCAGTATCAGCAAAGGACCGGAATGTCAACCACCCTTTTATAATAAATGTATAAATATTACAGATTGTTATTTAAAAAATCGGTCATTTGAACCTTCCGATAAAACCAATTTTACACTTTAAAAGTTACAATGCTTTATCCGGGTCGATGACCGGACGGTATACGCCTGCACTCAGCCATGTTGCGACGGGTATGAGATCTGATATAGTCGGTAAGGTCGCATAAAGCTTCCGGATTCAGGCCGGTTTCGATTCCGCGTTTTTGATAGACATCCGCAAGCGCGAGGATATCCAAATTCCCGCCGGGATCGGACGCGTAGGGAGATCCGCCCAGTCCACCCCAGGCCGCCTCCCACCGGTCGACGCCGCTTTCAATGGCTGCATGAATACACTCTGCGACACTTCCGGGCCGGGGGTGCAGGTGGGCGCATACGCCGATTTCAGGCCAGGCTGCCTTCACGGCGCTGACCAGGTCTGCAACGGCATCGGCAGTGGCATTTCCGACCGTATCGGCCAATGTGAGCGACGCTACAGGAAGACCCCTTTCGACGGCGCGGCCGAACAGGCTCTCCAGATACCCAAGCACCTGCGGTACGGTCAACGGTTCACCCGGTTCTCCCCATGCCGTGGACAGCAGCAGGGTGTCAAACTGCAGGCTGTTTTTTTGAAAGGCATCCATCATCCGGCTCATTTTTTCGATGGCATGGCCGGGTGATCGCTGGCGATAGTTTTTCAGGCGATAACGGGGAGTTGCCGCTGTATGAAAAATTCCTTCGCGCAGCAGGCGGGTATGTTTGAGCAGATTTTCGAGGCCGGCCGTATTAAAATAGAGCGCCCGCAGAACAATGTGCCCGGGGGCCGTGGCCGACGCGCCCTGGACCAGTTCATGCGCGTCGGCATACCAGGCGCCCGGGGCAAAAGCGGTTAACTCGATGCGCCGGATTCCCGCCCGCATGATGCGCTTCAGCAACTCCAGTTTAACGGCCACGGCGGCATTACGCAAATCGACGGCCTGCTGGCTCCCTTCCCGGATGGAGACATCCGTCAGCACGTCGGTGAGGCGGGGGATTATGTTTTTCTGATTCGGCATATCCTAATTTAATAAGGATGTTGGCGATTATGTCAATCCGCTGCGGTTCATGCGCTCGCCGGCGGCGCCGGCAGGGGCCAAGGGTTCCGGCCGGAGCGGTATCCGGCCAAATTGCCGTTTGCCCATCGGAAGTGTTGCAAAAATATCCGAAAGCGAATATAAAAATTTTTGATGCGGGGGGGGGTATAAAACAGGAATAAAGGATGAATCATGAAAGGAATCGTTCTGGCCGGAGGATCCGGTACGCGGCTTTATCCGATTACCCGGGTCGTCAGCAAGCAGCTTTTGCCGGTTTACGATAAGCCGATGATTTATTTTCCCCTTTCGGTGCTGATGCTGGCGGATATCCGGGAGATACTGGTCATTTCGACCCCCCAGGACCTCCCCTTGTTTGAAATGCTTCTGGGGGACGGGTCCCAGTGGGGTGTTTCCTTTAATTATGCCGAGCAGCCGTACCCCGGCGGGTTGGCCCAGGCGTTTATTATCGGCAAACGCTTTGTCGGGCGCGATCCGGTTTGCATGGTCTTGGGGGATAATATTTTTTACGGCCACGGCCTGACGACCCAGCTTGTCAGGGCTAAGTCCAGGAAAGCGGGCGCCACCGTTTTCGGATACTGGGTAAGATATCCCGAGCGCTACGGGGTGCTGGAATTTGACGGCAGCGACCATGTCATCGGTATCGAAGAAAAACCCGAAAAGCCGAAATCCAACTATGCGGTAACCGGACTCTATTTTTATGATAACCGGGTTCTGGACATTGCTGCGGAATTGGAACCGTCGGAGCGGGGCGAGCTGGAAATAACGGACGTTAACAAGGCCTATCTAAAGAGTGGATCGCTGTTTGTGGAAAAGCTGGGCCGCGGCATCGCCTGGCTCGATACCGGAACCCATGAAACGCTGATGCAGGCCTCAAATTTCATTGCAACGATTGAAAATCGTCAGGGGCTGAAAATTGCCTGTATCGAAGAGATTGCCTATCGCATGGGGTATATTGATGCCGTCCAGGTTGAAAAACTGGCCCGGCCGCTTTTGCAGAACAGCAATGGACAGTATTTAATGGATATGTTGAAACACGAGAAGAAAGGTCCATGAACATCATTCCGAGCGACCTGGCAGGCGTCCTGATTATTGAACCCGATGTATTTGCTGACCCGCGCGGCTTTTTTTTTGAAACGTATCAGCGCCGGAGATATCGGCAACTGGGGATTGAATCGCGGTTTGTACAGGACAACCTGTCGTTTTCAGTCAAAGGCGCCCTGCGGGGACTGCATTATCAGAAAAAATGTCCACAGGCGAAACTGGTGCAGGTGATTACCGGTGAAATATATGATGTGGCCGTCGACGTCCGACCCGGATCGCCTGATTTCGGCCGATGGACCGGCACCGTTCTGTCCGCCGAAAACAAACACCAGGTATGGATTCCGGAAGGGTTCGCACATGGGTTCTGTGTCTGCAGCGAAACCGCCCACGTCTGGTATAAATGCACGGACTATTATCGGCCGGATGATGAAGGCGGCATTAATTGGAAGGATCCCGACATCCGGATTGACTGGCCGGTCAGGGATCCCATTCTGTCATTAAAAGACCGGCAGTTTTCCTTTCTGCGGGATCTTCCGCCCGAGCAGTTGCCGTTTACGGAGGATCTCATTTGAAGATTCTGGTTACCGGGGCGGACGGACAGCTCGGTCGGGAACTGCAGATACAGGGCCGGAAAAGCGAATTCGAACTGTTCCACGCCGTTCGGACGGAACTGGACATCACGGCTGCTGACGACGTCGCCGGCGCCATTGATCGCTGCAAGCCGTTCCTGGTGATCAATACGGCTGCCTATACCCGGGTGGACGAGGCCGAAGCCGAACCTGAAGCGGCATTTCGCGTCAACAGCGACGGTCCGGCAAACCTGGCCAGGGCCTGCCGATCCGCCGGAATCGCCCTTATCCACATTTCAACGGATTATGTTTTCAGCGGTGAGAAAAATACTCCCTATACGGAATCGGACCCGGTGGCGCCGACGGGGGTTTATGCCTGCAGCAAGGCAGACGGCGAGGACCGGGTCCGGTCGGTTTTGCCCCGGCACATCATCCTGCGGACATCCTGGCTTTACAGTGTTTCCGGTCAGAATTTTGTGAGAACCATGCTGCATCTCGGCCGGGAAAGAGAGGTCATACACGTCGTCAACGATCAGTTCGGATCGCCCACCAGCGCCGCCGACCTGGCCCGGGCGATTCTGAAGATTGCCTCAACCATTCAGGCGGATCCCGATGCACCGTGGGGAACCTATCATTACTGCGGTAAGGGGATTATCACCTGGTACGAGTTCGCCGAAAAAATATTCAGTTTGGCCGAGCCCTATCAGCTGTTTCCGAGACCCGTTGTCCGGGCGATTTCAACCGACCGGTATCCGACTCCGGCCAGGCGGCCGCGATATTCCGCAATGGATTGCGGCCTGATCCGTCAGAAATTCGGCCTGGCCGCCCGGCCCTGGTCCGAGAGTCTGGCGTCCATTATTAAAAGGATCATCCATGAAAAAAGGCTATGTCCAGGTCTATAGCGGGGATGGCAAAGGCAAAACCACGGCCGCACTGGGGCTTGCCTTGCGAGCGGCCGGGGCCGGGATAAAAGTGTATATCGGTCAATTCATGAAATCGGGCGCATATAGTGAAATTCGCGCGCTGAAACGGTTTTCTGACCTGATTACCGTTGAACAGTTTGGAACCGGCCGGTTCATTCAAGGTCTCCCGGTGCCTGAAGACATCGTGGCGGCCCGCAACGGACTCGAAAAATCAAGGAAAGCGATGAACTCGGGTCAATACGGTCTGGTTATTCTGGAAGAAGCCAATGTTGCGGTGACATTCGGGTTGTTTCCGGTTGCGGATCTGCTTAATATTATTGCAGAAAAACCCGAAGCGGTTGAAATGGTCATCACCGGGCGCGGCGCCCATTCTGAAGTCATCGCCCGGGCCGACCTGGTTACCGAAATGAAGAGCGTCAAACATTATTTTGATAAGGGGGTGACCGCCCGCACCGGTATCGAAAATTAAGGGCATGGGGGACTCGGCGCTACAGCGCAAAGGCGGTGCGGCTTCATAAACCGGTGCCGGTTTTCGTCGGCTGAAAGGGGCGGGGATCAGGATTAAAAAGTAAATATCGTATTAAACAAACAATATTCAAAGATAATAGTCAAATTTAAGAAAATTTAATCTATATTTTTGTATAACATTGAACTATCGTCCAAAACAGATAATAAAACCGGTTGATATTTCACGGATAGATCGCTATAGAAGAACGTTCTGATTTGGATATTTTTATCCGATTAACACGTTAACCATTTAGAAAAATTAAAAAAGTTTATGTATGCCAGCGTAGCTCAGCTGGTAGAGCTACTGATTTGTAATCAGTGGGTCGGGGGTTCGAGTCCCTCCGCTGGCTCCACTAATTGTTTCGGTTGATTGGCGGCGGGTCTACGTTGGGCCTCCATATTTGCCATAACGGGTGGGGTTCCCGAGCGGCCAAAGGGAACAGACTGTAAATCTGTCGGCGAAGCCTTCGGAGGTTCAAATCCTCCCCCCACCACCATCCCTATTGTAAGTTGTATGTAGGAGATTTCGATATTGAGATCGGAATCGGGATACTACATGGCTTCCTGCACAATTCTAACTGCGCTTGGCGCAATTTTGCGGAAACTTGATATTATCTCCCGAATTCTTCATAGGGGTGTGCCACCGGTTTTGTTGTCCTGAAACATGAGCGGGAGTAGCTCAGTTGGTAGAGCTTCAGCCTTCCAAGCTGAATGTCGCGAGTTCGAGCCTCGTCTCCCGCTCCAATCAGAGACTGAGACTTTTGAGATATGCTCAATGCCCACGTAGCTCAGTAGGTAGAGCGCTTCCTTGGTAAGGAAGAGGTTCACCGGTTCGATTCCGGTCGTGGGCTCCACAGCCCGGGTGAGGAGCTGGGGTTGAAAATCGATTGCCGGGCGGGTTTAGGCGGGAAAAATGTCCGGATATGAAAAAAATGAAAATGAATAATATTCAATAAGGGGAGGAACGAGCGATGGCGAAGCAGAAGTTTGAGCGGACCAAGCCGCATGTGAATGTAGGGACGATCGGTCATATTGATCATGGCAAGACGACGTTGACGGCGGCGATAACGAAGCATATGGGGTTGAAGGGTCTGGCGGAGTATGTGCCGTTTGACCAGATCGACAAGGCGCCGGAGGAGAAGGAGCGGGGGATTACGATCGCGACGGCGCATGTGGAGTATCAGACCGCCAATCGTCATTATGCGCATGTGGATTGTCCGGGTCATGCGGATTATATCAAGAACATGATCACGGGAGCGGCTCAGATGGACGGCGCCATACTGGTTGTAGGTGCGGATGACGGACCGATGCCGCAGACGCGCGAGCACATTTTATTGGCGCGTCAGGTGGGTGTGCCGCGGATCGTGGTATTTTTGAACAAGTGCGACATGGTGGACGATGCGGAGTTGATAGAGCTGGTGGAGTTGGAGCTGCGGGAGCTTTTGGACAAGTATGAGTTTCCGGGCGACGACACGCCGATTGTCCGCGGCAGTGCGTTAAAGGCGTTGGAGAGTGATGATCCGGACAGCGCCGAGGCCAAGTGCATATTTGAGTTAATGGACGCGATCGACTCGTTTATTCCGGAGCCGCAGCGTGACATCGACAAGCCTTTTTTGATGCCGATCGAGGATGTGTTCAGCATATCGGGTCGCGGTACGGTGGTAACGGGCCGGGTGGACCGGGGGGTGATCCATGTAAGCGATGCGATCGAGATCGTGGGTATCCGGCCGACGTTAAAGACGGTGTGCACGGGTGTGGAGATGTTTCGCAAGCTGCTGGACGAGGGTCGCGCGGGCGACAATGTGGGGTTATTGTTGCGGGGCACCAAGCGCGAGGAAGTTGAGCGCGGCCAGGTGGTGGCGATTCCGGGATCGATCAAGCCGCACACGAAGTTCAAGGCTGAGGTGTACATTCTGAGCAAGGAAGAGGGGGGCCGGCATACGCCGTTTTTCAATGGGTATCGGCCGCAGTTTTATTTTCGGACGACGGACGTGACGGGTGTTCTGCAGTTGCCCGAGGGTGTCGAGATGGTAATGCCGGGGGACAATGTCACGATTTCGGCCGAGTTGATCACGCCGATCGCGATGGAGAAGGAACTGCGGTTTGCGATTCGTGAAGGCGGCCGTACGGTGGGCGCCGGCGTGGTGAGCGAAATAATCGAATAACGGCGCAGAGGAGTTTGCTGGTGAGAATAATAATTACGCTTGCATGTGCTGAATGCAAAAGAAAAAATTATACGACGACAAAAAATAAACGGACAACACCGGACAAGTTGGAATTTAAGAAATATTGTAGATTCTGTCGAACCCATACGTTGCATAAAGAGACCAAATAGCCTGTTCCTTTGATGTTTCAAGTTGCCGGCGGCGTAACTGGATTCTTGGCTGATGGGACCTGCAGGCCAGTAGCTCTAACGGTAGAGCATCGGACTCCAAATCCGGGTGTTGGGGGTTCAAATCCCTCCTGGCCTGCCAGAACATATTGAAGTGAAAGCTCAGAGTTTGATGGTCCGAGAACGGAATGTGTTAAGACTTTGAGCTTTCACCTTTTGGGGAGAAACATGGGACGGATACTGCGGAAAAAAGATTCACAAAAAAAGAAGAAAAGTGACGGAGGGGCAGCACCTCAGATAAATGCCGAAACCACGGCCGAGGGGGCTGTTCCGGCGGTTCCAGCCGATAAAGATACGAACAAAAGGACGATGGCGCCCCAGAAAAAATCCCTGCCCGCCGTTAAAGCTTCGCAAGACGGAACCGTCAGAAATTTTGTGGAAAAAGCTTTGCAGTTTTTGCGGGAAGTTAAAGTGGAGCTTAAGAAAGTAACATGGCCTTCGCGCAAGCAGGCGCTGGGCTCGACTCTGGTGGTCATTATACTGGTGGTGATAATTTCACTCTTTTTAGGGGTCGTCGATGTCGGCTTGTCGAGCCTGATCAGTTTTGTTTTTAAATAAATGAGGAGAAAAGTATAGTGGCACGCAAATGGTATATCGTTCATGTTTATTCAGGGTTTGAGAACAAGGTTAAAACAGCCCTTGAGGAACGCATCGCTTTATCCCCTCATCCGGACAAATTCGGTGAAGTGGTTGTACCGACGGAGCATGTTGTGGAGCTTATAAAGGGTAAAAGAAAGACATCGGCGCGCAAATTCTATCCCGGCTACATCCTGGTGAACATGGAACTGGACGATGAAACCTGGCATATTGTTAATGATACCGCCAAAGTCACCGGGTTTTTGGGTGGCAGAGACAAACCCACGCCGATTACCGATGAAGAAGCCGGGCAGATATTGAACCGGATGGAAGCCGGCAAATTAAAGCCGAAGCCGAAGTATTTTTTTGAATATGGTGATGAAATTCGGGTAATTGACGGGCCGTTCACCAACTTTAACGGCACGGTGGAAGAGGTCAACCCCGAGAAAGGCAAGATAAGGGTTCTGGTGAGTATTTTCGGGCGTTCTACACCAGTTGAATTGGATTTTGTTCAGGTCAGCAAGCTATAACATCAGGGAGTGTAAAAGAAAAATGGCCAAGAAAGTAATGACACAGATAAAACTGCAGGTCACGGCAGGAAAAGCCAACCCGTCGCCGCCGATCGGTCCGGCATTGGGTCAGCACGGTGTAAACATAATGGATTTCTGCAAGGCTTTTAATGCCAGGACTCTAAATGATGAAGGTATGATTATTCCCGTCGTCATCACCGTTTATCAGGACCGATCATTTACCTTTGTCACCAAAACGCCACCGGCTTCAGTCCTGTTGAAGAAAGCGGCTAAGATTGCAAAAGGTTCGGACAACCCCAAAAGAAACAAAGTCGCCAAAGTGTCGCGGGCTCAGGTTGAAGAGATCGCAAAACTGAAGATGGTCGATTTAAATGCCAATGACCTTGAAGCTGCCTGTAAAATTGTTTCAGGGACAGCCAGAAGTATGGGAATCGAGATCGTCTAAAGAATAAAAGGAGTGAAGTAAAAAAATGCCGAAGCACGGTAAAAAATTTATTGAAGCAAGAAAAAAGGTTCTCCCCGGCAAAAAGCATGATTTTGTTGAGGCCGTTCAGCTGGCAATCGATTCAGCCTATGTAAAATTCGATGAGTCCGTTGACTTGGCAGTGCGTCTGGGGGTGGATCCCCGGCATGCGGAGCAGATGGTGCGCGGTACGGTTGTGTTGCCGAACGGCATCGGCAAGGAAGTCAAGGTGCTGGTGTTTGCCAAGGGCGAAAAGGAAAAAGAAGCCCAGGATGCCGGCGCGGATTTTGTCGGCAACGACGATCTGATTGAGCAGATCCGGAACGGATGGTTCGGCTTTGATAAAGCCGTCGCAACCCCCGACATGATGGGGTCGGTCGGCAAAATCGGCAAACTTCTCGGTCCCCGGGGATTGATGCCGAATGCCAAGATCGGAACCGTAACGTTTGATGTTGCCAGAGCAGTCAACGAACTGAAAGCCGGAAAAATCGATTTCAGGGTTGAAAAGGCCGGAATCGTGCATGCGCCCATGGGCAAGGTCTCTTTCGGGGTGGAAAAAATCGTGCAGAATATTTCTGCTTTCATCGAGACCATCGTCCGGTTGAAACCGCCTGCCAGCAAGGGGACCTATCTCAAGGCGATTGCCATATCCACCACAATGGGACCGGGCATCACCATCGACACGTCGTTTGCTAAGGATTTTATTAAATAAAGGGACTTAAAAAACTGTCAAAGACCGTAGGTTCACTCTATCTGTGTTTAATCGGTTTGACCGGCCTACAGAGACAGGCGTTTACAATGAAACAGTGCCTCCGGTTTTTACAGATAAGGAGGGAGGTGTTAATAATTTGAAATTAGACGAAAAGAAAAAAATTGTTGCTGACCTGCGCGAAAAATTCTTAAAAACAAAGGTGTTAATCGTTTCCGATTACAAGGGATTGCAGGTCGAATCCCTGAACAGTCTGCGCCGAAAACTGAGGGATGCCGGGATCGAGTTCCAGGTTGTGAAGAATACGTTGCTGCGCAGAGCGTCCCAGGAAACGGATGTCGCCTTGATCCAGGACACTTTTAAAGGGCCCAGCGCCATTGCTTTAAGTTATGATGATCCCGTGGCGCCGGCCAAGGTGCTGACACAGTTTGCCAAGGAAAACCAGAAGTTTGAACTCAGAATCGGCGTCATGGGCGGCAAAGTCATTGACTTGAACGGGATTAAAGCCCTGGCGAATCTGCCTTCACGCGAGGTTCTGCTCAGTCAGTTGCTGTCGGTCATGAATGCAGTACCGACATCGTTTGTGCGGGTCTTGAGCGCGGTACCGTCCGGCATGTTGAATGTATTGCAGGCGCTCAAGGCAAAAAAAGAAGAAGCGGCGGGTTGAAAATCGTTAGAGAGGGTCCGTTGCAGCCGGAAACTACGGCAGACCGGAAGGAATGCCGCAGACAAGTAAAGCGTTGGGAAGTTGAATAATTACCGGGATGATAATGACGATTATCCCGTCAGTAAACTGGAGGAAATAAAAATGGCAAGTCTAACCAAAGCAGATGTAATTGAATTTATAGCTAATATGTCCGTATTGGAGTTGTCCGAACTGATCAAGGAAATGGAAGAAAAGTTCGGCGTTTCCGCAGCAGCGCCGGTTGCAATTGCAGCGGCTGCTCCGGGGGGTGACGCGGCGGCACCGGTGGAAGAAAAAACGGAGTTCGACGTTATTCTGACAACCGTCGGCGACAAAAAGATTCAGGTTATCAAGGAAGTGCGGGCCATTACCGGTCTCGGGCTGAAAGAAGCCAAAACCCTGGTGGACGAGGCTCCCAAACCTGTTAAAGAAGCGGTTTCCAAAGAGGAGGCCGAAAAAATCAAGGCCCAGTTGGAAGGCGCAGGCGCTCAGGTGGAATTGAAGTAAACGGCGAAATGGAAAATTGGGCAAACAAAATGAGCGATTCCGTTTACCCATAATTCCAATATTCCAAGCTTCCATCAGTCTCCCGTTTCGGCGGGATATGCAATGAACCGAGTTCGGCATGGGTGACCGGAATGAGAAATTTTCTCATCCGTCACCCATGGTCTGTTACCGGATTTCAAATTTATTGGAGATATCATGGCGGAAAGCACCGTGGTTAGCAGGCGTGTCAGAAAAAGCTTCGGCAAGATACGTAAAATCGTTGAAATTCCCGACCTGATCGGGATGCAACGCGACTCATACAGACGATTTTTACAGATAGACGTTCCGCTTGAAAAGCGTGAAGATATCGGTTTGCAGGCGGTGTTCAAGTCTGTTTTTCCCATAAAGGATTTTACCGGAAGCGCCTCGCTGGACTTCGTGTCCTATCGCTTTGCCGAGGTGAAGCATACGGTTCAGGAATGTATTCATAAAGGGATGACGTATGAACTGCCCGTGCGCATCACCGTCCGGCTGGTAGTAAACGATATCGATAAAGAGACAGGGGTTTCCAATATCCGCGATATCAAGGAACAGGAAATCTATTTTGGTACGATTCCCCTGATGACGGATAAGGGCACCTTTATCATTAACGGAACCGAACGGGTTGTCGTCAGCCAGCTGCACCGCTCGTCGGGCGTATTTTTCGACCATGACAAGGGGAGCAGCCATTCCAGCGGCAAGATTATCTATACCTCCCGGATTATCCCCGTGCGCGGTTCCTGGATCGATATGGAAATCGATCCCAAGGATATTGTCTATATCCGGATCGACAGACGCCGCAAGTTTCCCGTAACCCTGCTTTTCAAGGCATTCGGCTATTCAGCCGAAGATATTTTGACGTATTTCTACAATACTGAAAGGATCCTGTTTAAGGGAAAACGGTACCTAAAGGAATTTAATCCGGATTTGCTTAAGGGCCAGCGGGCCGGACGCGACATCAAAGATCCGTCCTCCGGCGAGGTGGTTGTTAAAAAGGGGCGGATGTTTACCAAGCGCGTGCTGGCACAACTGAAAGCCGGCAACACAACCACGATTCCGGTAGGGCTGGAGGATATTCTCCATAAGGTCTTTGCCCATGCGATTGTCGACCCCAAAACCGGTGAAACGATTGTGAAGGCCAACGATCTGGTGGATGAAGAAACCCTCGCAAAGCTGAGCAGTGCCGGCATCAATGAATTTGACCTCCTTTTTATCGATGAAATGTCCAGCAGTGATTCCATTCGCAAGACGCTTATACTGGACAAGGTGGAAACCAAGCAGGACGCCCTGATTGAAATCTATCGGCGCCTGCGGCCGGGCAACCCGGCAACGCCGGAGGTCGCCCAGGATTTTGTCGATCACCTGTTTTTCAAATCGGCCTATTACGATCTGTCCAATGTGGGGCGGCTGAAGATTAACCTGCGCCTGGGAATCGATACACCCATCAATATCGTTACCCTCCGGAAGGAAGATATTCTCCTCACGGCCAAGACGCTGATTGCCCTGCGGGACACTCAGGGGGTTGTGGACGATATTGACCATCTCGGAAACCGGCGGGTTCGCGCCGTCGGCGAACTCCTGGAAAATCAGTATCGGATCGGCCTGGTGCGGATGGAACGGGCCATTAAGGAACGGATGAGCCTGCAGGAGGTGGATGCCCTGATGCCCCATGACCTGGTGAATCCGAAACCGGTTTCGGCGGTGGTTAAGGAATTTTTCGGTACCAGCCAGCTCAGCCAGTTTATGGATCAGACCAATCCGCTATCGGAAACAACCCACAAGCGGCGGCTGAGCGCCCTCGGACCGGGGGGACTGACCCGTGAACGCGCCGGTTTTGAGGTCAGAGACGTGCATCCGTCTCACTACGGGCGCATCTGTCCCATTGAAACACCGGAAGGACCCAATATCGGTTTGATCGTCTCTCTCAGCACCTATGCGCGCGTGAACGATTACGGCTTTATTGAAACACCCTACCGGGTCGTCAAGGATGGCACGGTAACCACCGACGTTAAATTTTTGAGCGCCTTTGAAGAAAAGGAACATCCGATTGCCCAGGCCAACGCCATGGTGGACGAAAAGGGCCATTACGTCAATCCGCTGGTGACGTCGCGGGTTGCCGGCGAATTTATGATGGTCAACCGGGAAGAAATTGAACTCATGGATATTTCGCCCAACCAGCTGGTCAGCGTTTCGGCCTCGCTGATTCCTTTTCTGGAAAACGACGACGCCAACCGGGCGCTGATGGGTTCCAACATGCAGCGCCAGGCGGTTCCGCTGATCATGAATCAGGCCCCCCTGATCGGTACGGGCATTGAAGGCGTGGTTGCCAAAGACTCCGGCGTGGGAGTTGTGGCCCAGCGCGACGGCGTGGTCGAAATGGTTGAAGCTTCCCGCATCGTTTTGCGCCACCCGCCGGCCAAGGATCCTCATCTCAAAGAAGTGACCATTTATAACCTGGCGAAATTTAAACGGTCCAATCAGAATACCTGTTTTAACCAGCGTCCCATTGTTGAAAAAGGGCAGCGCGTAAAGGTCGGGGATATCATTGCCGATGGGCCTGCCACCGACAGGGGCGAGCTGGCCCTTGGCAAAAACGTCACCGTAGCATTTATGCCGTGGGAAGGGTATAATTTCGAGGATTCGATTCTGGTCAGCGAACGGCTGGTTCGGGATGGGGTTTATACTTCGGTCCATATTGAAGAGTTTGAAATCGTTTCCCGGGATACCAAACTGGGAAGGGAGGATATTACACGGGATATACCCAATGTCGGCGAGGAAGCCCTCAAGGACCTGGACGACAGCGGAATCATCCGGCTGGGCGCCGAAGTTGTTCCCGGCGACATTCTGGTGGGCAAGATTACCCCAAAGGGAGAAACGCAGCTTTCACCGGAAGAAAAACTGCTGCGGGCCATCTTCGGCGAAAAAGCCGGCGACGTCAAAGACACGTCTTTGAGAGTTCCACCGGGCGTTGAAGGAATTGTAATCGACGCCAAAGTCTTTTCACGACGGGGGGTTGATAAGGATGAACGTACCCGGCAGATAGAAGATGCGGAAATCGCCGCGCTTAAAAGAGACCGGGATGACGAACTGAGAATCAATGAAGAAACGGTCCGTGCCGAGATTGCAAAGCTGTTGATCGGGCAGAGTTCCGAAACAACCTTAAAACGCGGCAAGAAAATTTTACTGGCAAAAGGGAGCCGGATCGACGCCGATATGCTGACGGGAATACCGCTGGCCCAGCTTGAGGGGATCGTCCTGCGGGACCCCAAGGTGACCGAAAAAATCCATGATATTCTTGAGCAGTACCGGCAGAACTGCGACCGTTGCCGGGAGGCTTGTGAAGAACAGGTCAGCCGCTTTGACCGCGGCGATGATCTGCCCCCCGGAGTCATCAAAATGGTGAAGGTATATGTCGCCATGAAACGGAAGCTTTCGGTCGGCGATAAAATGGCCGGCCGCCATGGGAACAAGGGGGTGGTATCGCGGGTCTTGCCCCAGGAGGATCTGCCGTATTTTGAGGACGGCACCCCGGTGGACATGGTTTTGAATCCCCTCGGTGTTCCTTCGCGAATGAATGTCGGGCAGGTTCTTGAAATTCATCTGGGTTATGCCGCCAAAGGACTGGGTGCTCAGATCAATAAACTTTTGGAAGAAAACAGGCTGAAGGAGTTGCGCACTAAAATCAAGCGGATTTTTTCGGATTCGGACAGCCATAAACTGATCGACGGCCTGAATGAAAAAGCGCTGGCCGGTTTTGCCCGGCAATACCGCGAAGGCGTACACATGGCCACTTCCGTTTTTGACGGCGCCAAGGAAGAAGAGATCAAGGCGCTTTTGGATGAAGTCGGATATTCCACATCCGGACAGGCCACCCTGTATGACGGACGCACCGGCGCACCGTTTAAGCAGAAGATTACGGTGGGCACCATGTACATGCTGAAACTGCACCACCTGGTCGACGATAAGATCCATGCCCGTTCCATCGGGCCGTATTCACTTGTCACGCAGCAGCCCCTCGGCGGCAAGGCCCAATTCGGCGGCCAGCGACTGGGTGAAATGGAAGTCTGGGCGATGGAAGCTTATGGCGCCGCTCATGCACTGCAGGAGTTTTTAACCGTCAAGTCGGATGATATGGCCGGTCGAACGCGGATGTATGAAAAGATCGTCAAAGGGCAGAATACATTGGAACCGGGTATCCCGGAATCCTTTCGGGTTCTGACAAAAGAACTTCAGAGTTTGGGTTTGGATGTCAAACTGATTGAAGGAAAAGATGAATAAGGAGAAGCCGTTGGAAACTTTATATGATTTTTTCGCTAAACCCAAAGACCCCAGACTTTATACCGGTGTTCGCATTGGTTTGGCCTCATCGGAAGAAATTCTGCAGTGGTCCTTCGGGGAGGTAAAAAAACCGGAAACAATCAATTATCGAACCTTCAAACCTGAACGCGACGGGCTGTTCTGCGCAAAAATTTTTGGCCCTACCAAGGATTATGAATGCAACTGCGGCAAGTACAAGCGCATGAAGCACAGAGGCGTCATTTGTGAAAAATGCGGCGTGGAGGTTATCCAGTCCAAAGTCCGGCGGGACCGGATGGGACATATTGAACTGGCCACCCCGGTTTCACACATATGGTTTTTAAAGAGCCTTCCGAGTAAAATCGGCAATTTGCTGGATTTAACGCTCAAAAACATGGAAAAGGTTCTTTATTTTGACAACTACATCATTACGGATCCTAAGGACACCGATCTGACCCGCTGCCAGCTCCTGTCGGATGAGAAGTACTATGAGGCCCTGGAAAAGTACGGTTCAAAATTTGAAGCGGGGATCGGGGCCGAGGCGGTCAAGACTCTGCTCGAGCAGATCGATCTGGAGAAATTATATGTTGAACTGCGCACCGAAACCCGCTCGACCGGATCGGTCGCCAAGCGCCAGAAACTGTCCAAGCGGCTTAAGATTGTCGACGCCTTCCGGCGCTCCGGGATTAATCCGGCCTGTATGGTGATGAGCGTTATTCCGGTCTTGCCGCCGGATTTGCGGCCGCTGGTTCCGCTGGAGGGAGGACGCTTTGCCACGTCCGACCTGAACGATCTCTATCGACGGGTGATTAACCGCAACAACCGCCTGCAGCGGCTGATCGACCTGAAGGCGCCGGATATCATTGTCCGCAATGAAAAAAGGATGTTGCAGGAGTCGGTGGATGTTCTCTTTGACAACGGCCGCCACGGCCGGGTGATTACCGGAAGCAACAAGCGGCCGCTGAAATCTCTCAGCGATACGCTCAAGGGGAAACAGGGTCGTTTTCGCCAGAACCTTCTGGGGAAACGGGTGGATTATTCCGGGCGTACCGTTATTACCATCGGCCCCAATCTCAGGCTGCATCAATGCGGCCTGCCCAAGAAGATGGCCCTCGAACTCTTCAAACCGTTTATTTATTATCGACTCGAGCAAAAGGGACTGGTCTCCACCGTAAAAAGCGCCAAGAAAATGGTTGAACGCGAAACCCCGGAAGTCTGGGATACGCTGGATGAGGTTGTCAAGGAATACCCGGTGATGCTGAACCGTGCGCCCACGCTTCACCGGCTGGGGATTCAGGCCTTTGAACCGATTCTGATCGAAGGCAAAGCCATCCGGCTGCATCCCCTGGTTTGCACGGCTTTCAATGCCGACTTTGACGGTGACCAGATGGCGGTTCACGTCCCCCTGTCGGTGGAATCTCAGACTGAAGCCCGGGTATTGATGCTTTCGAGCAACAATATCCTTTCTCCGGCCAACGGTTCGCCGACGATTGTGCCGACCCAGGATATCGTTCTGGGGATTTACTATATGACCCGGGGGGCCAAGGAAGCCAAGGGGAGCGGCATGATATTCGCCAACCCGGAAGAGGTGCGCGCCGCGTTTGATTCCGGCGAAGCCGAGCTGCATGCCGAAATTACGGTCCGGATGGGCTCGAACCGGTACAACTCCACCGTGGGACGGATATTGCTCTGGGAAATCATTCCCAAGGACAACATCGTCAGTCTGCGCCATATTATGACCGCTGCGGAAGACGCTGCCAAGGATATTCAGGCCCGCATCAAGTCCGGCAAGTCCTTTGTCGACATGGTGAAAGCCTCTGAAAGTGCCGACAAGGCAGATGACGGCTACATCGGGTTGTTCCGCAAGGATGAGTTCATCCGGATGTTTAACGTTTCCGATAGTGATGCCGACAGCCTGTTTACGCTCAACAGCGGAGACGTCAGCGAAATTATTTTCGGCGACGACGGCTATCATCTTTTTGAAGTCGTTGGAAAAAAACCGGAGATTCCGTTTGAATTCATGAATCATGTCATGGATAAGAAAAGACTCAGTGAACTGGTGGATTATGCTTATCGAAATCTGGGTCCCAAGGCAACGGTCATTCTGTCGGACCGTCTCAAAGACATCGGTTACAAGCACTCGACCGAAGCCGGCCTTTCCATTTCCATCGATGCCATGATTACCCCTCCGGCCAAACGGGACATCCTGAATGAAGCTGAAAAGCAGGTCAGCGAGATTGCCAAGCAGTACACCGAGGGGCTGATCACCCAGGGGGAAAAATATAACAAGGTCGTAGATATTTGGGCCAAGGCCACCGATGATGTCGCCAATGAAATGATGGAAGCCATGAAAACCGCAGCGGCTCTGGACAGGGACGGAAAGCCGATTACGGATACTAAAGGCAAACCCGTCATGGTGGAAAGTTTCAATCCCATTTACATGATGGCGGATTCCGGCGCCAGGGGGAGCAAGGATCAGATGCGGCAGCTGGCCGGCATGCGCGGGTTGATGGCAAAGCCGTCCGGTGAAATTATCGAAACGCCGATTACCGCTAATTTCCGCGAGGGGCTTTCGGTCTTGCAGTACTTTATTTCAACCCATGGCGCCCGCAAGGGGCTTGCCGATACCGCTTTGAAAACGGCCAACTCCGGGTATCTGACCCGGCGTCTTGCGGATGTCGCCCAGGACTGCGTGGTCAATGAGGATGATTGCGGAACCATGCTGGGGGTTGATGTGGAGCCGCTGATGGAGGGTGGTGAAATTATCCAGCGTCTGGGGGAACGGATCCTGGGACGATATCCGGTCGAGGACATTGTCGATCCGTTTACCGATGAGGTCATCGTCCGGGCCAGCGATGAAATTGATGAAGATGCCGTCAAAAGAATTGAAGACGCCGGTATTGCCAACGCCCGGATCCGATCGGTTTTGACCTGTATGACCAAATACGGTGTCTGCGCCAAATGCTACGGCCGCGATCTGTCTCACGGTCATGCGGTTGAAATCGGCCAGGCCGTCGGCATACTGGCGGCCCAGTCCATCGGCGAACCCGGAACCCAGCTCACCATGCGCACCTTTCATATCGGGGGGACCGCCAGCCGGCGGGTTGAACAGGCCGATGTCCGGGCAAGGTTGGACGGCACCATTAAATTCGACGATCTGAACGTGGTCAAAAACGCGGAAAATAAACTGGTGGTCATGAACCGCCGGGGAGGGGAATTTGCGATTGTGAGCGACACGGGTCGGGAACGGGAACGCTACCCGGTCATTTACGGCGCCCACATCCTGGTCAAAGACGGTCAGAGGGTGAAATCCGGGGATCTTCTGGCAACCTGGGACCCCTTCACAACGCCCATTATCACCGAGGTGGAGGGAACCGTTAAATTCGGGGATATTACACCCGGCAAAACATTGCAGGAAAAGGTCGACCCGGTTACGGGTATGTCCAGCCGAACGATCATGGAATCCAAAAGCGCCGAGGTGCGGCCGCGGATTTCGATTAAGGATGCCGAAGGTAAAACCGCCAGCCTGCCGAAATCATCGGGTGTCGCCCGCTATATCCTGCCGGTCAATGCAATTTTGATGGTGGAAGAGGGCGACACGGTCAAGGCTGGCGACATCGTTGCAAAACTGCCCCGGGCAACCACCAAGACCAAAGATATTACCGGCGGCCTGCCTCGTGTCGCTGAGCTTTTTGAAGTGCGCAAACCCAAGGAAACATCGGTTTTGAGTGAAATTGACGGTTATGTCGCCATCTCCAAAAGCAGCAAGAAGGGCAAGCAGAAGGTAACGGTTTCGCCGGCCGATGTGGGTGAAAAGAAGGAATACCTGATTCCCCAGGGCAAGCACATCAACGTCTACGACGGCGATTACATCCGTGCCGGAGAGCCGATCATCGGCGGCAGCGCCAACCCCCAGGATATTCTGAATATCAAGGGGGATGTGGCCCTGGCCCGCTACCTGGTGGACGAGGTCCAGGAAGTCTATCGTCTCCAGGGCGTCAGAATCAACGATAAGCACATTGAAGTTATCGTTCGTCAGATGATGCGTCGCGTCAAAATAACCGCGGTGGGCGACACCGATTTTATCCTGGAGGAACAGGTGGACAGAAACACATTCGAGGAAGCCAATCAGCTCGTGATTGAAAAAGGAGAAAAACCGGCTATGGCCGAACCGCTGATCCTGGGCATTACCAAGGCTTCGCTGAGCACGGACAGCTTTATATCGGCGGCATCCTTTCAGGAGACGACCAAGGTTCTGGCGGAGGCGAGTATCGCCGGCACGGTCGATAATCTGCGGGGGTTAAAGGAAAATGTGATCATGGGCAGAATTATACCGGCGGGGACCGGGTTTCACATATATAACCCCGTTGCGACCGATGCCGCCTGACGGACCGCTTCAGGGCGCAGTTGCCGGATTGCCCAACAAAAGGATTGTCAGCCGTCGGGTGTTTTTAGCCGTGCGACGTTCGGAGCGGACCAAGACAAAAAAATAAATGATCGGGAACGCTATTTTAGATATAATAATGCTTGACAATTTGTTTTTAAATTTATAACTTTCTGCTTTTTATAGCCTTAATAAAATTCAGGTTGAAAAGTGTAAAAAAGGGGAAAACATGCCGACGATTAACCAGCTGATACGAAAGGGCCGCAAACGAATAAAAAAGAAAACCAACACCCCCGCGCTCAAGGGCGCTCCCCAGAAAAGAGGGGTATGTACGCGGGTGTACACGTCTACACCCAAGAAGCCCAACTCGGCGTTGCGTAAAGTGGCTCGCGTCCGGCTGACCACCGGCATAGAGGTAACCGCCTATATCCCCGGAATCGGCCATAACCTGCAGGAGCATTCGGTCGTGCTGGTGCGCGGCGGCCGCGTCAAGGACCTTCCGGGTGTCCGCTATCATATCGTCCGGGGGACGCTGGATTCTCTGGGCGTGGCGGATCGTAAACAGGGACGGTCCAAGTACGGGGCCAAAAAACCGAAATAGTAAACACAGGATTCAAGGATTCGAGGGGTCGAGGGTTCGGGTGTAGTGCACTCAGTCCTTTGACCACTTGACCCCTTGAACCCTTGAACCCTCAAATTTTAGGTGCAGCAGATGCCAAGAAGAAGAGAAATTCCGGAAAAAAACATTATACCCGATTCCAAGTACAACAATAAGTTGGTATCGAAGTTTATCAATGCCATCATGCGAAACGGCAAAAAAAGCGTGGCGGAATCCATATTGTATGATGCCATGGATATCATCGCAAAAAAAACGAATGATCCGGCGATTAAAGTGTTTGAGAAAGCTGTCGATAATGTTCGGCCGATGATCGAAGTGAAATCCCGACGCGTCGGCGGGTCGACCTACCAGGTGCCGACGGAGATTCGCCCCTCACGGCGAACTGCGTTGGGGATTCGTTGGATCATCAGTTACGCCCAGGGACGTTCTGAAAAAACGATGGCGAACAAACTGGCAGGAGAATTGTTGGATGCGGCCAACCAGAGAGGTTCGGCCGTAAAGAAAAAAGAAGACACGCATAAAATGGCGGATGCAAACAAGGCCTTCGCCCATTTTCGGTGGTAGTGGATGAAAAAAATGTGTGCATGAACACCCGGCCGGGGAAATCCTGATGGTGTGATGACGGTATTATCCGGGCGCTTGATGCAATAATTTTTTCAAGGGGAGGAACGAGCGATGGCGAAGCAGAAGTTTGAGCGGACCAAGCCGCATGTGAATGTAGGGACGATCGGTCATATTGATCATGGCAAGACGACGTTGACGGCGGCGATAACGAAGCATATGGG